>ENA-ORXF01000017-ORXF01000017.1-marine-metagenome-genome-assembly--contig:-NODE-17-length-131480-cov-8.404770_pt1 | contig 131480 bp, 112 predicted proteins | sample MGYA00237864_ERZ511476 | MGnify/ENA primary metagenome ERZ511476 (study PRJEB26306, sample SAMN06343908) | marine metagenome | isolation source: coastal waters | place: Atlantic Ocean: West Antarctic...
CGGTGAGTAACCAAATGACCTGCACAGACACCAACAAATCGACCAATAATTGGCATTCCTGCAAGGCTTAAATCTCCAAGGGCATCCAACATTTTGTGCCTAACGGCTTCATCATCATGCCTAAGGCCTCCAGGAGTAAGTATATTACCTTGGTCAAATACGATCGCATTATTATAACTACCACCTAGAGCTAACCCTCTAGAATGCATTTTTTCTATATCAGTTTTTTGACAAAAAGTTCGACTACTTGAAAGTTCTCTAACAAAAGTACCATTGGCCATATTAAGAGATTTAGACTGTTTTCCAATTCCTTTTTCTTCAAAATCAATTGAAAAATCAATTTCTAAAGAATTTGCAGGACTTAAACTTGCTGATGCTTCATTGTGAACAACTTCAACTTTAGATAGAATTTGAAGAGCAAACTGTTTACCGGCTTGCTTTATAATTCCAACTTGAAGAATTTTTTCCACAAAAATCTCTGCACAACCATCCAGTATTGGTATCTCTTCACTGGAAACCTCTATTAAAATATTTTGAATTCCACATCCAGTTAATGCTGCCATTATATGTTCAACAGTGCTAACAGACACCCCATCTCGATTTATCAACCTTGTGCATAATGGTTTATCTTCAACATTTGAGTAAATGGCTTGTATCATATTGTTAACACCTAAAGTGTCCGTACGCTTAAACCAAATTCCATAGTTTGGACCCATTGGAAGTAAAGTTACTTTACTTTCCTTGCCTGAATGAAGTCCTACTCCTTCAAAACTTACTTTTGATGCCAATGTTGCCTGCACTTATGATCTCCAATATCTTGATTTAGGATCTCGTTACCTGGATCCATTTTTGTACATATCAGTATAGATTAATTGGCTAGCTTAACAATTCACAGTTTGTGACTAAATGAAACATTTGTATATTGGCTCCTTACTCACAATATCTCTGAAAACCACCATTTTATAAGAAGTTCATTTTTTTGAAGTCTACCTTTAATTCGTGGTTGAATTATTATTAATTTGCTTGCCGCCTTAAAAATGCAGGAACTTCAATACGCTCATCATCATCAAACTCAATATCATCACCAACTCCAGGCATTGTAGGATCTTTTCTATCCTCAAGGTTACTTTCTGAATTGGTACTTCCTGAACCGTTAGTCATTCTTCCTATCAGTGAGTTTATCCCGAATCTCTTTTTTGCTTTAACAGGTGCATGAAGCTCTGTCCCGTCAGACAGGACAGCTGAAGAACCCTCATCGTTATTGAATCTATCATCCAACACTTGTTCTGAATTACACGCTTGATTATCGAGTTCATTTTTTTCATCGTATTGCATCGAGCCTGGATCTACTGAGGCTCTTACGGCACCTCCAGATTTTTCTGTATCATTCATCTCTAACGTGTCAAAAAGTAAGGGTTCATCATCATCTGGGATTTTTGAGTTCACAGCATCACTTAAACCATTAATTTGGACAATCTTTTCATCATTCTTATAAAATTTCTCTGTATCATCAATTGACACATCAATTCCTGTGGCCACAACACTTACTCTCATTTTGCCTTCCAATGAAGTATCTAAGGTTGATCCAACTATAATATTTGCATTGGGGTCAACTTCTTCGCGGATCCTATTCGCAGCCTCGTCAAGTTCAAATAGAGTTAAGTCATTACCACCTGTGATATTTATTAAAACACCCTTAGCACCGCTGAGGCTAATTTCATCAAGAAGTGGGTTGGCAATTGCTTTTTCAGCTGCCTTTAGTGCTCGCTCTTCTCCTTCAGCTTCCCCAGTTCCCATCATCGCCTTACCCATCTCATCCATTATTGCTCTAACATCGGCAAAATCGAGATTAATAAGACCTGGTCTAACCATCAGATCAGTAACTCCTTTAACTCCTTGGTATAAAACATCGTCAGCCATTGAAAATGCTTCCGTGAAAGTCGTATTTTCATTTGCCAGCCTAAATAAATTCTGATTGGGGATTATTATTAGGGTATCTACAACTTTTTGTAATTCCTTTATACCATCTTCAGCTTGTCTCATTCGTTTTCCACCCTCAAACTGAAAAGGTTTTGTTACTACGCCGACTGTTAATACTCCTAACTCTCGAGCTGTTTGCGCTATAATTGGAGCTGCACCGGTACCTGTACCACCACCCATTCCAGCAGTGATAAAGCACATGTGTACTCCAGTAAGTTTATCTATTATCTGCTCAATTGCTTCCTCAGCCGCGGCAGCCCCAACCTCTGGACGAGCTCCCGATCCGAGGCCCTGCGTAACCCCTAACCCCATTTGAATTTTAGTATCTGCACTTCCCTGATGAAGTGCTTGAGCATCGGTGTTGGCGATTATAAACTCTACACCATCTAACTCTTTTTCTATCATATTGTTTACCGCATTCCCTCCCGCGCCACCGACGCCGAATACAGTAATTTTAGGTTTAAGTTCTGTATGCTCTGGTATTCGAAGATTTAATGCCATTATACTCCACCTGTATTTATAGTTTTATGATTTTGGCTCTTTAGAAGCTCTTATTATATATTTACTAGTATTTTTCTTACATTATTAAGACACAAAATATTGATTAATACAATCTTAGATCAACAAAATGTTGTATTATAATCTATATACCCGGTCACCAGTTCTCTTTAAACCATTTTGCAACACGCTTTATTGATTTAACTGGATAACCGCTGGCTGGTATACCAAAATCCCACCATTCATCTTGCGGACTTGTAGCAAATAAACTAGCACCCACACATGAAGAAAATGCTGATCCAGTAGCTGATTGTGGTAACCCTTGAATTCGTAACGGTCGACCTAATCGAACTTGTTGACCTAAAATTTTTGATGCCAAACCGTCGAGTCCTGCTAACTGACTTCCTCCTCCAGTCAAAACAACTCTTTGTGAAGGCAAGCTATTGAAGCCTGCAACGTCCAACCTTTCCTTTGCTTCTTCCAAAATTTCTTCTAGCCGAGGCCGCACGATACCAATAATATCTGCTCGACTGACACTCCGTGAGTCATGCTCCCAATCACCAGTGTCAGATCTTAAATCTATGACCTCTTTATCATCCATTCCAGTTGCTAGAACTCCACCGTAAAATGTTTTTATTCGCTCAGCTGTTGCAAAATCCACATGAAGGCCGTGACTAATATCGTTTGTAATATGATTTCCTCCAAGCCTAATAGAATCTGAAAATATCATATGCTTTTTTAGGAATATGGATATTCCTGTTGACCCGCCCCCTAAATCTATACAGGCGGCTCCTAGCTCTTGTTCATCTTCCACTAGGGACGACATCCCAGAACTGTAAGAGCTCGATACAAGACCGGCTACTTCTAAATCACATCTTTGCAAGCAATACAGTAAGTTTTCAACTGCGACGCTACCAACAGTAAGCATATGAATATCAACTGATAAGGTGTTACCTGCTTGACCTCTTGGATCAATAAGCCCAGATCTGTTATCAATCGAGAAATTAACTGGCTGAGCATGTAATATTTCTCTACCAACCCCAATATTTGGAATTTCAGAGGATGCTAAAACTCGAGATATACTCTCATCAGTTACGATTCCATCCGCGAGTTCAGATCTTCCCTCTAATCCATAGGACCTTGGTCTCGCACCAGAAAATGTTGCTACAACATGATCAACTCTAGTACCAGCCATCTTTTGAGAGGCCTGTACTACCGTACGAATTGCTCTTTCTGTCTCATGAATACTTTCAATTTCTCCAAACCGGACACCCCTCGAGCGAGTTGTAGCTACTCCTATAATCCTGAAAGAGGACTGACCAGACATTGTACCAATGCCATCACTGTCTTTAAATTCGTCTGGACCGTCAAAACTCAAGACAAAACACGTAATTTTTGAACTACCAACGTCCAAAACAGAAATTAAACCCCTTTGAATAGCAAGCTGTCTGGCTCGCCTCATTTTAAGTTGAGATTGGAATAGCTCTTTATTCAATTTAATCATCCTCTATCAATTGTTGATTTGATTATCCCTTAACGTCAGTGTCAAACGTTGTTTATTTCTAAAATCAATACGCTCTACCTTCTTATCTAAGATATTTTCAGATTGGTTTAGTACAAGAAATTGACCGACAGCTAACTCAGGTTTCTCGGAAGGCAATGATATCTTCTGACTACGATCAAGTACTATGTCCCATCTATCTTCACTGATACGAGAGTAAGCAATAACTCTGTTTTCAATTGGCTTAAGTAAGTTAATTAAATTTGTTATTTCAGTAAGTGCAACATCTGCCCCAACCCCTGTTACAAGAGGAAGGTCAGACCTTCGGGCCCTATTAAGAACCTCTCCAACTATAGCACCTTCTTTGTCTAATAAAAAAAGACCCTTTGGATTGCGCCATACAAATGCAGGCAACCTCTCTAAAACGCTGATTTTAAGAATACCACCAGCAATCACGCGAACATCCACACTTTTTACAGCATCAAGGCTTTCAATTACCTCTCTAATATTCGTCAGGTTAAAATCAAACCCTGAAATTGGTAGGCTAATAGGCAGGGTATCTCTGATAATTCGTTCTAAAGGTTGCGATGCTTCCTCTATCGAAATTAACTTAATTAATAACTCGGGTCTATCCACGAAACTATCAATTGCATTAGAACTGTAGAATTTGAAAAAACTTAATGTTTTTTCATTGGTAAAACAAAAACATATAAAAGCTGCACATAAAAACAATGGTGAGATCCATTTAATGAAAAGCCTAAAACTACGCATCAGCCAAAGACGTTGGAAACGGTAGTTAATTCTACTCGGCGCTGGATCCACTTCAGATCGTGTATTAAGTTTTAAACTTAGCGGTTGCATGATGCATCCTCAATTAGTGATGAACATAATTCGCTTAATGTTATCCCACAAAACAAAGCTTGCTCTGGAGCAAGTGAAGTAGGGGTCATACCTGGTTGGGTATTAGTTTCTAATAAAAATAACCCATCTTCCCCCTTACTATCATTCCAACGGAAATCAGTTCGAGATATTCCTCTACACCCTAGAAATTGATGAGCTTTCTTTGCATAATCTAAACACGCTGTTTTAATCTCATTTGGAATATCTGCTGGCACTACATGAGTTGACCCTCCAATAGAATACTTAGCATGGTAATCGTACAAACCGTTTGTGATAACGTCCGTAACGGCTAATGCTCTTGAGTTCTCCCTTGATCCTATAACGGTTACGGTCAAATCTCTCCCATCAATAAATTCTTCAACCATAACATACTCTGCCATAGCACCATCTAATCTCAGCGGCATATTAGAGCCTAGAGGAATAATATGGACTCCCACGGATGAACCCTCGTTAATTGGCTTAATGACATATGGAGGATCCATAATATGGCTCTTCAACACTTTCTCTCTTGAAACATGAACCGATTTTGCTACGGGTAGTCCTGCCATTTCATAAGCTGATTTTGTTTTTAGCTTGTCCATGCACATTGCTGAAGTGAAGATACCTGAATGAGTGTAGGGTATTTTTAACCACTCCAGTATACCTTGGACAGCACCATCTTCCCCCCAACGCCCGTGCAAAGCATTGAACACAATGTCAGGAGACATTTCGTCTAGTGTTTTGGCCACTGTGTTATCAGCAACCAATTCAAAAATTTCAAATTTATCTGTTTCCCGAAGAGCTGAAGCACAACACCTTCCTGATGACAAAGAAACCTCTCTCTCTAGAGATATTCCTCCCATCAGAACTACAACTCTTTGGGTCGCCCTGCTCGACATACCCACCTCATTTATTTTAGTCGTTAAATCGACTTTTATATTTATAGCGCTTATACAACACTTTTTACTATTAGTACAAAGTATTCTATTTATTTATACCAACTCGTATTATCTCCCACTGTAACTCTATTCCACTCTTTTGCAAAACCTTTTTACGTACTAAGTTCCCTAACTCTTCAAGGTCAAAAGCGGTAGCATTTCTTTGGTTAATTAAAAAATTTGAATGTTTCTCTGATATTTTAGCCCCACCTAATTCGAACCCTCTCATGCCTGCTTCATCAATCAATTTCCATGCCTTCATATCGTTGAGGTCATGCTCGCTACCAGTAGATGAGAAACCAGACGGGTTTTTAAAAGTGCTCCCAGCCGTTCTCTCAGTAGCTGGCTGTGTCTTGTTTCTAGTTTCTAATTGGTTTTTCATCTTATTTTTTAAGTACCCCACATCTTGGCTAGGAGCATCAAAAACTGCTTCTATGATAACAGCCCCCTCTGGAAGAGATGAAAACCGATACCCAAATTCAATATCATTAGCATCTAAACGAACTTCCAAACCATCTCGAGTAACTAACGTTACCTCGACTAAAACATCTTTTATATATGACCCATAGCAACCAGCATTCATCGAAACTGCACCACCTATTGTACCAGGTATAGTGCGGAGGAAGCTAAGGTCTAGGCCCAATTCAGCCGCTCTAATTGCAACACGAGAGTCTAAAGCTCCTGCCCCACATGCCAAAAACTGTCCTCTTTTTTCAATATAGTTAAACGGGGCTCCTCCCAACTTGATAACCACTGCATTAATTCCCCCATCTCTAACAATTAAGTTAGACCCTACGCCGAAAGGAAAAATAAGTTGATCACTTTGATAGTTTGATAAAAAATATTTTAAATCAAGTTTATCAAGAGGTTGAAAAAATGCTTGTGCAGGGCCACCAACACGCAACCAAGTTAACTCGTTGAGACCTCTGTTAAGAGAAATATTCCCTTTGACTGGAGGAAAATTCACTAAAATTCTAACTTCATGTTACTATCACTATACTAAATATTGTAATTTTTGGCTTTAATTGATTCTTTTCTAAGTTGGTAACAATGTACTTTCATCTTTACTTAAAATTAATGGTAGCTGATGAGCCCAGTTACTAATTAACCCCGCTCCCAAACAAATAACAACATCTCCTTCCGAAGCGACAGATAAAACAAACTTTGAAAGCCCCTCTAATCCATATATTGATTCCGTATTACTATGTCCCGCTCGAGTTATACCCTTAACTAAAGATTCCTGTGTAATACCTTCTATTTTCTCTTCACCAGCTGAAAAAACTTCTGTTATTCCAACAAAATCTGCACTTTCAAAACATTCACAAAATAAATCGAACAAATCTCGCAACCTTGTGAATCTATGTGGCTCGTGAATTGCTATAACTCTCCCAGAGGTCATCTGCCTTGCTGCCTGTAGAACAGCCCGAATTTCAACAGGGTGGTGTCCATAATCGTCTATTATTGTAACTCCATTAAAAGTTCCAACCATAGTAAATCTTCTATTAACCCCTTCAAAACATTTTAAAGCCTTCATTATCAAATTAGATGACATCCCTAAGTGTCGTGCTATAGCTATAGCGGATAGTGCATTTGATACGTTATGGTTCCCTGGCATGGGCAAACTGAATCCCTCAATCAAAAGCCCGTCGTCACGAAATTGGACATCGAAAGTCGTGCTATTATCTTTATAATTTAGGTTCATTGCCCTTACATCAGCTCCCTCATTAAAACCAAATGTAACAATTCTTCTATTTTTAATTTTTGAGATAAGTATTCGAACTTCTGGATCATCTATACAGCAAACAGCCAATCCATAAAAAGGAATATTAGATATAAATTCAAAAAAACCTTTTCGAAGATTATCAAAGTTACCCCAATGATCCATATGTTCAGGATCTATATTGGTGATGACCCCAATCGTAGCGGGAAGACGTATAAAAGTCCCGTCAGACTCGTCTGCTTCAACTACCATCCACTCCCCTTGCCCAATTCGAGCATTGGAACCATAAGCATGTATAATGCCCCCATTAATTACAGTTGGGTCCACACCACCCATATCAAGGACAGCAGCAATCATCGTCGTTGTCGTAGTCTTTCCGTGAGTTCCCGCTATTGCAATATTTGACTTTAACCTCATTAACTCAGCCAACATTTCTGCCCTACTTACTACTGGAAGTGACTTTAGATAAGCTTCTTCCAGCTCGACATTATCACTTTTTATCGCGCTCGAAACAACTACAACTTCCGCAACTTCAAGGTTAGCTTTATCCTGTCCTAAATATACGGTCGCACCCAAAACTGATAACCTTTCAGTTATATCAGTCGATTTTAAATCAGACCCTTGAATGATATAGCCTAGGCTTAGTAATACTTCAGCTATGCCTGACATTCCTATCCCACCAATACCTATAAAATGTATTGCCCCTAAGCCAATTGGTAGTTTTGTTTTAGTAGAACTCATACTACATCACCTTCAACGACTGATGTGACTACCTGCTGAAGCTTTTCTACAGCATTAGGGTTTCCACATTTAAGCGCCTGGTTTGCCATTTCTTGGGCTAGCTCAGGGAACATTAAAATCTGACTAATTTTTTCTGCTAAATTCTCTGATGTAAGCTCGGACTCTTGAATCACAAGTGCACCCCCAGAGGCTTCCAATTGTGATGCATTTATTGACTGATGATCAGCTACAGCAGCAGCAAACGGAATTAAAATAGAAGGACGCCCAATAATAGAAATATCTGCGACGGACGATGCTCCAGAGCGGGATATCACTAATTGCGCCTCAGAGTACCTACTGGCTATATCATCAAAAAATGGCTTGACCAAAGCCTGCACACCCATAACCTCATAGCGCTTTGAAACCTCAATAATGTCTTCACTACGGACCTGATGACTTATTCTTAAATTTTTTAAGACTTTAACAGGTAGTCTAGAAAGTGCTATTGGTATCGTTTTTGATAATACACTAGCCCCCTGGCTACCTCCAACCACGACTAAGCTCATAGGATACTCTCCCGGAGGAATGTAGGGAGACCCCGATCGCTTAAGTATTGAAGACCTTACAGGGTTGCCCGTGAACACCAAGTTTGTTTTTTCTGGTGCTTTTGTTGGCCAAGTACCACAAGCAATCACTTTAGCATAGTTTGAAAACAACTTATTAACTAAGCCTAAAATGCCATTCTGTTCATGAAGAATAAGAGGAATACCTAATAACCTAGAGGTCAATAATGCTGGGATAGAGGGATAGCCCCCAAATCCGACAACGACATCCGGTCTCTCCCGATTAAAATTTTTTAGCGTAGAAAAAGTTCCTTTAGTTATCTGCCAGGGAGTGCTAATTTTTTTTCTAATTCCACTACTAGAAAATGTACCCGAATCTGAAATAGCTACCGTAACATCTGAAGAGAAACTATTTAAAAACCGGGCTCCTCTAATGTCTGTAGATAATCCAACTGTCCAACCGTCTTTCAACAAAACCTCAGACAATGCTTGAGCTGGAAACATGTGACCACCTGTGCCACCAGCAGCAAGCAAAATTCGCTTGCTTTTCATAGACCTTTACGCCTATTAGCTAAAAGGTCTCTGACCTCCCCTTGAGGCTCTAACTTAGTAAAAACTAGTAACATACCTAGAGTAATCCCTGTAGCAATCAATGACGATCCACCATTTGAAATAAATGGTAAGGTCATACCTTTTGCCGGGAGTAGCCTTACAGCAACACCCATGTTAATTAATGCCTGCATCGCAAACATTGCTGTTAAACCAACACCCGCCAAACGCGCAAACGGATCTTTCTTATTCATTAATCGGTGGAGGCATCTAATCGTCACCGTCATATACAAAGCAATAATTACTGTGACTAGAATTAAGCCATACTCTTCAGCAGCAACGGCAATTATAAAATCTGTATGTGCATCGGGAAGCGACCATTTTACTTCCCCTTTACCTACGCCAACACCAAACCACCCACCTTCTCTAATAGCATTGCTAACAAACCCAATCTGAGTGGTTGGATCTACATCAACAGATAAGAACCCATCAATCCTCCTACGAAAATGCTCTGATATGCTATACATAACAAACCCTAGACAAATAGTTGCCAATGCTATTATTAATAAAAGCCCAATAGACGCTCCACCTACGAAGTAGACCACACTCCACCCGAACAGTATTAACATTGCCTGTCCAAAATCAGGTTGAATTACCAAAAGAACAGTTATGACTATCGCTATAAAAAAAGAGATAAAATTTCCAGGTGGTCCATTTATTTTTTGACTTTCAGCTATAAGCCATGCTGAGAGCACTACAAAAACGGGTTTTAAAAACTCTGAGGGCTGAAAAGACCCCACTCCAAAAGAGTACCATCTAGTCGCCCCCTTACCAAAGTCCGTTCCGAAAACTGGCAATAAAGCGAGTGCTACAAACGTAGCAAGAAAAAATAGTACTGCAAAACGTCGAATACTCGTTTTTGATAATGTTGAAAAAATAAACATACAGGAAAGGGCTAAAGAGCCAAATACTACTTGCTTGTAGACATAGTAAAAGGGTGAATATTCATTTTTGGCTGCAAGAGGTGGAGAAGAAGACAAGCCTAAAAGAAGTCCAATTCCAAAAAGTGCTAGAACACATAGGATAGACCATCTATCTATAGAGTGCATCCATTTTGACAGAGAAGGCTCAGCTGATGAGTGCTTCACTGTACCGTAGACCATCTCAGTCATGAGAATTCTGCCAAAACTGCCTCGCTTGCCCGATTATTCGGATCTATAAATTACATAATACGCATAAAACTCTGATCAATCCAGTGTAAGGTTGCAAATTAAAGTAAATATATTTTTAAGGGGATTTATAAAATTTCCTTAACGAGATCCATAAAATGTTCACCTCTTTTTTCAAAATCCTGATATTGATCAAAACTTGCCGCTGCGGGTGACAATAATACAGTGTCTCCTGGTATCGCCCGTTCAGAAGCTGACTTGACCGCATCCTCCATCGAACCACAAAGCTCATAAGGTTCAAACCCTAATTGTGTTGCAAACTCAACCGGATTTTTTCCAATAACATACGCCTTTTTTACCGACTTAGTATTAAGGGTTAAACTGGTTAATTTTCCCTCTTTTTTTGCTCCACCACAAATCCAATGGATGTTTTTAAAGGTTTTTAATGCCACCGAAGCACTATCACTATTTGTCGCCTTGCTATCATTTATATACTTTACACCGTGCTTTATCCCGACAAGTTGAATTCTATGTGTCAAGCCAATATAGTTTTTTACTGCAGCCTTAATCACGTTTGAGTCAACACCTATTGCTTTACAGGCCGCATATGCCAAACAGATATTCTCTTGGTTGTGCTCACCAGGTAAGTTTTTCAATAACTTGAGAGACATAGAAAATACTTCTTTTCCCCCTTTCATTTCAACTAACCTACCAACAGAACAGCCAACCATCCAATCTTTAGTATTTGTTAAAAGTTTTGAAGTTACTTTTATCAATCGAAAACCTCCACTAGATGAATGGTTTTTATTAAGTAACATCAAGCCTTCTTTGGAATCGACGTTAATAATAGCAACATTAGAGTGACCTGAATCAAATAAGCGCTTTTTAGCCAAAAAATAACCTTGCACCCCACCATGCCTATCCAAATGATCCGGTGAGAAGTTTGTAAAAATAGCTATATCTGGCGAGAGTAGCTGGGCGACCTCTAATTGATATGAACTCAGTTCCAAAACTATAACCTCATCATTTTGCATAGGCTTAAGATCAAAAACGCTTAAGCCAATATTACCACCAAACTGTGTGGTAATTCCTGCTTCTCCGAGAATATGGTGAATCAAAGATGACGTTGTGGACTTTCCATTTGATCCCGTAACAGCAATTACCTTTGGGGAAACTTTAAAGTTCTTTTTCGTGGTTTCCAAAATACTAAAAAATAACCCAATGTCATTATCTATCGGCACCTGAGCATTTAAGGCCTCTAAAATAATATCGTGCGGTTTAGGATGTAAAAATGGCACTCCAGGAGAAACTAACAAAATGTCTATTCCTTCCCAACGACCTTTTTTACTCCAATTAAATGCTTCAAACCCTCTTTTGCAAGCCTCTAGTAGTACGTCAGGATTGTCGTCCCAGACTAAAACTTTGGCTCCACTTTGGGTTAAGGATTCTGCTAGGGCAGTGCCAGACCTCCCTAACCCCAAAATTACAAAAGACTTATTAAAATAGTTCTTTGAAACGATCATCGAACTTTAAGTGTTGCGAGACCAATCATCGCAAGGATTAGTGCAATAATCCAAAATCGAATGACAATTTGTGGCTCTGCCCACCCTTTCTTTTCAAAGTGGTGGTGAATGGGTGCCATAAGAAAAACTCGGCGCCCAGTAAGTTTAAAATATAAAACCTGAATAATGACACTCAAAGCTTCTACCACAAATAAACCTCCGATTATTCCCATCACTAGCTCGTGTTTTGTTAGTACCGCTATAGCCCCTAACGCGCCTCCCAATGATAGCGAACCAGTGTCTCCCATAAAAACAGCCGCTGGCGGGGCATTATACCATAAAAAGCCCAGCCCTCCTCCGATAAGACCAGCGGAGAAAACTAATAACTCTGATGTTCCGGGCACATAATGCACATCAAGATACTGGGTGAAGTCAACCCTCCCCACAGCATACGATATTATTCCTAAGGCTGCTGCAGCTATCATAACTGGCATAATTGCTAAACCGTCCAAACCATCTGTTAGGTTCACAGAGTTTGCAGCCCCAAGGATAACAAATGCACCAAATATGGTGAAAAATGGCCCTAAGTTTATGAGAGCATCTTTCAAAAAAGGTAAAGCCAACTGATTAGTTAAGGGATCAGGATGCAGTTTAGAGGCTAAGAGCGTGGCAATAAGAGAGATTATTATCCCACATAAAATCCTTACTCTACCAGAAACTCCTTTATGCGACTTTAAGGAAACTTTTGCATAATCATCAGCAAAGCCAATAAGACCAAAGCCAATCGTTACAAAAAGGACGATCCAAACGAACCCATTATCCAAACGTGACCACAAAAGTGTAGAGGTTATCAAAGCACCTAAAATAAGTAACCCCCCCATGGTTGGAGTACCCGCTTTATTCAATATATGGCTCTCTGGACCATCAATCCTAATCGGTTGACCATTGATTTGTTTCCGCTTTAAGAAATTTATTAATGGCCTGCCAAATATAAATCCAAAAAGTAATGCCGTAAAAAATGCACCTCCCGCTCTGAAAGTTATATACCTAAATAAATTAAAGAAATCTCCACCATCAGAAAAAACTGTCAGCCAGTAAAACATCTAGAAATTCTCCTCATCTATTATTTCTACGATTTGACCTAATTCCTTAATCGCGTCAACTATCAGGTTCATTCTCATTGATAGAGACCCTTTAACCATAACTAAATCTCCCGGCTTCAGTACTCCCGCAAGAGGTACCAGAAAATCTTCGGCCGTTGCTGTCAATAAACCACGTTTACCAATTGGTAAATTTTGAAACAGGGACCCCATTAACTCTCCGATACAGTGAACTACATTTATATCCTTAAGTGATGGATATTTACTTATTTCTTCATGTAAAGTTTTTTTTGTCTGCCCTAGCTCTAACATATCACCTAATATAGCGACTCTTCTTCCATGAGTAGCCGGCGGCTTTGAAATAGCCAAAGTACGCAAACTTGCCTCTACTGATGCTGGACTTGAATTATATGATTCATCTATTAACTCTAAGTCAGATTGTTCTGCATAAAGTTTCCACTTTATTAGTGACCTTTCTCCACGCCCCTTGAAAGGTTTCCAGTTTTTTAATGCAAAAATGGCACCCGATAGATCAGCACCTGTTGCATGTATCGCGCATAGGGTAGCCACTGCGTTAATAGCGTGATGCTTCCCTAATGTATTAATTTTAAAGTCAAAATTATTTATATTACTTGTTACAGAGCATATCATATTAGTGTCTGAAAACTTTATATCAGATAACCTCCAATCTGCTTTTATAGATTCACCAAATGTGATTAATTTAGAAGAAGAATACAAAGACAATGCTTCGTCTAAGATCTCAAAATCACTGTTAACAACTCCAAGACCATTTTCTTCCAAGCCTTCCAAAATACTTACTTTTTCTTTTGCAATTTCTTTCACAGAGCAAAAGGATTCTAAGTGGGCCGTAGTTACTGCTGTAATTATAGCTATGTGAGGCTTTATCATTCGAGCTAAAGGTAAGATTTCACCTGGACTGTTCATCCCTATTTCGAAAACTGCTATTTCAGTATTCACTGGCATATTTGCCAAACTCAAGGGAACACCCCAATGATTATTATAACTTCTTTCAGAAACATATACCTTACATTGCCCTAGAAGGGATTCCTTAAGCATCTCCTTAGTTGACGTTTTTCCAACTGACCCAGTAACAGCTACAATCTTTGCGTGACTCCTTGCCCGACCTCCAATACCAATTAAATCTAAAGCCTGTTTCACCTCACTCACAAGAATTACTGGACATTCTAAAGACACTCCTTCAGGAATTTTACTAACTAAAATACCTCCAGCACCCTTTTTTAGAGCTTCTAAAACAAAATCATGCCCATCTCTTTTGACCGTTAGTGCAACAAATAAGTCATTTGGTTGTAATGTCCTTGTATCTATAGAAACGCCATTAACTGTAAAAGGTTTTGTGGAACGTCCACCAGTAATTTCTTCCAGTTCTTCAGAACTCCATAGCATCTCAAATATTCCTGTCTAAAGCGGTTGCGGCTATACTTGCCTGCTCAATATCATCAAAGGGAAAAACAGTATCCCCAATAACTTGACCAGTCTCATGCCCCTTACCAGAAATCAGGAGTACATCTCCAGCTTGAAGATGCGATATTGCTATTAATATTGCCTCAGCACGATCAGGAATTTCTACTGCATTTGGTGCTCCTAATTTAATCATTGACCTAATCTTTGCTGGGTCCTCATCACGGGGATTGTCATCAGTCAAGTAGACAGAGTCTGCCCACTTATGTGCCACTGCACCCATCATCTGTCTTTTTTCTTTGTCTCGGTTCCCCCCTGCACCAAAAACTATACTCACACGGCCTAAAATGTGTGGCCGTATTGAGTTAATCGCTGTTTTAATTGCGTCTGGGGTGTGTGCAAAGTCTACATAAACAGATGCACCATTTGATAAAGTCACCACAAGTTGCATGCGACCCTTGACTGTCTTTATTAAGGGAATAACATCGAATACTTCAGCTGGCATACTTCCTGTTGCAATTGCTAAACCGGCAGCAAGGAGAACATTACTTGCCTGGAAACCGCCTATAAGATTAAGCTTGAGTTGAACAATCTGTTTTTGAAATGAGAATCTTAAATCCTGCCCATCACTATAAAACTTTTGATCAAGTATTCTTAAATTTGAAGATGACTCTGTTCCAATGGTGAGATTTCGAATCCCTCGATTTTCTGAAATTAACTTTATCTCCTTTCCCCACTCGCTATCAATATTTACAACTGATGTTCCTTGGGGGGACAAAATACGAGAAAATAAACTTTTTTTCGAACAAAAATAATTTTCTAACGTCTCATGATAATCAAGATGATCATGAGACAGGTTTGTAAATGCTGCAGCCAACAAATCTGTACCATCTAATCTCTTTTGAGATAATCCATGAGACGATGCCTCCATACTCGAATGAGTCACTCCAATCTGTACCAGACCTGAAAGTATTCTGTGTAATTTCACTGGATCTGGTGTTGTATGATTCAAGGGAAAGCTTTTAGCTCCCTCAACACCATTAGTTCCCAGATTTGCAGCTTTGTGTCCAAGGAGTTCCCAGATCTGGCGAGTAAAGTTTGCTACACTAGTCTTACCGTTCGTACCAGTTACTGCGACCAATACATTGGGTTGAAGCTCAAACCAATGTGCGGCACAATTAGCAAAATCATAATTAGGGTCTTGAGTGACAATTAACTCCACTGAGCTCCCTTTTAAATATTTCCGAGATAATACTTCTCCAGCTGTATCTGTCAAAATAACTCTGGCACCTTTCAAGATTGCTTCTTTTGCATATTCAGCACCGTGAAAACTAACGCCAGGCAATGCTGCAAAAAGATATCCCTCTTTTATTGTTCGACTATCCAAAGACAATCCTAAAATCTCTAAATCAGCACTTTGGGAGGAGATTAACCCCAATTCACTTAGTTTTTTTTTATTTTCAACCACCATATAGATATCTAATTTTCATAAGTGAATTTTATCTGGCTATTTGTACTACTTGATCACTGTCAAAGCTAGGTCTCAAATTCAGTAGAGGAGCAATACGCTTTATTATTTCAGCCGATACTGGAACGGCAGTCCAACCTGCGCTCCTTTCACTTTTTTCTTTTCCACCCCTATATGAAGGTTCATCAAAAGAAACTACTAGAACGTATCTTGGACTCTTAACTGGAAAAAAAGATGCAAATGTTGAAACAACCCGGTCATTATCATAGCCTTTTGCACCAATTTTTTGTTTATTTGCAGTCCCTGTCTTGCCACCAACTTCATATCCTTCAACATTACCAAGCGTTGCAGTTCCCCTCTGAACTACACTCCTAAGAATTTCTCTTAAATGATTAGAGGTGCCTTCTGATATAATTCTACGACCCAGATCTTTATTATTTTGCTTTAAAATTGTTGGGGTAACCTTATAACCTCCATTTACCAAAGTTGCGTAAGCGATCGCCAAATGTAATGGGCTTATGGACAGGCCATAACCATAGGAAATTGTAACAGTAGAACTATCAATCCATTTTTTTGGTCTTAAAGGTGTTATACTCTTTGCTTCGATTAACTCTATTTCAGTTGGATGGAAAAGACCTAGATCGTTCAACATAGTAATTTGATTATTTCTTCCAATTTTAGATGCCAGAGTAGCCGTTCCCACATTCGATGACTTAGCAATTATATCCGTTACGCTAAGTTTTGGAACTTTATAATGGTCATCACGAACATCAGTACCTAAAATTTTTGTTTTTCGAAAAACCTCTATTTCTGTTTCTGGATCAACTAGCCCTAAGTCAAGAGCTTTTGCCACTGTAAAGATTTTATATGTTGATCCCAACTCATAAACACCTTGTACAGCCCTATTAAATAACGGATTACTATTAGCCTCCTTTCCCAATGGCACTAGTTGCCGATTATTTGGGTCAAAGTCAGGTAGAGAGACCATGGCAATGATTTCACCTGTTATAACATCTAAGACAATACTAGTCGCCCCTTTTGCTCGCATTACATCCATCGATCCGCCCAAAATATTTTCAACAGCTGCCTGGACACTTAAATCTAAACTCAGCTGAAGTGCCTTCCCTTGTTGAGACCTATCGCTCAAAAAACTATCAAAACTTGCTTCTATTCCGGCACTACCAACCATATCCGCATTTGTTGAACTTTGATTGTTAAACCTTGTGCCACCTAATACATGGCTTGCAAATCTTCCGTTAGGGTAAAGCCGCATCTCTCTTGGTCCATACATTAAGCCTGGTTCACCAATCTCATGAACAGCCTGCTGCTGTTCTGGGCTCAGTTTATCTTTCACCCAGAGGAAAGTCTTCTTCCCAGTGAAATCATCTAACATCTTCTTCGCATCTAAGTTTGGAAAAATTTTAATTAATTTTTTAACTGCAAGCTTTGGCCGAATCATAACTTGAGGCCTGGCGTACAAGGCAATTGTAGGCAAATTGGTTGCTAATATATTGCCATTTCTATCAAGTATATTAGATCTCTGAGAGATAAGCTTTGTAGTACTAACCTCTGTTAATATAGCGGATACTTCAGACGAAGCCATAACAGTCATTCTAGCACAAACTAGTGCAAAGCTTACCAAAAACATTATGCCTACAAAAAACAACCGTCTTTCGGCTCGTTTTTGAGTCAAATCAGTATATGTAATATATCGTTGGTTTACGTTCTGTTTTTCAATATCATCAGGATTATCTCCCGAATCTCTAGCAGTTAGAATTTGTGCCAAAGGTCGTAAGGGAACTCGAACCATCATTTTTTTTCAATTAGAAAAAATAATTCTATTTTAAACATTATTGTTCCTTTTTCTCTAAGGATTGTGAAAACTGTAAAGACTTAATTGATTTAAAATTCTTTGCCGAAATTGGCATTAACTTTAACTCTTTATAATTCCACTTAACTAAGTCAATTAGTCTATCTGGTCGGTTCAAATATGCCCATTCTGCATTTAAAACATTTAATTCCTCTTTTAGTTCACCAACCTCAGTTCGCAAAAGCTTTGCACTATGCATTGTAGCTTTAGTTTTTACACTCTCTAGATTTGCCAAATACGCTAAGAACATAACTGAAATAAGTGAGAAACTATAAAATATTAACCTCATAATATTAAACTTTCTAAAGCTAACTTAGGAAGACCTAATTTTTTTCTTTGAGGAGGGAATGGGGCTGCATCTGTGCGTACAGCTATTCTAAGTTTTGCAGAACGCGATCGGGGGTTAGACTGTCGTTCGTTGTCTTCTACTAAATATGGCTTAGAGCTCTTCAATATAAAGCTTGGTGGAACCTCTTCAGACGAGGGTAAATATCTATTAACATTTCCTTTACCAATTGCTCGAGAGCGAAGAAACTTCTTTACAATTCGATCCTCTAAGGAGTGAAAGGTAACGACCACTAGTTCTCCACCTGGTTTCAATATCCGCTCAGCGGCCTCTAACCCACGAACAAGCTCAGCCAGCTCATCATTTACCGCAATACGTAAGGCTTGAAATGACTTTGTTGCTGGGTGAATCTTTGTGACAACTCGATCATTAAAACAACTTTTTATTATAGTTGATAGACTTAGAGTAGACATTATTGGTCGTGCGGAAACAATCTTTTTTGCAATTATCCTTGAAGACTTTTCTTCTCCGTATTGAAAAAGAATATCGGCTATCTCTTCTTCATCAAAACCATTCACGATATCTGCTGCGGAAAGATCCCCTTCACCCATACGCATATCTAGTGGCCCATCATGTCTAAATGAAAACCCGCGAACGGCATGGTCTAATTGCATAGACGAGACCCCAAGGTCAAAAACAACTCCATCTACAATGTCCTTATCTACATATTGCTCAATATCTGAAAATTTTCCTAAGAAAAAAGAGAACCGTTCTAAAAACTCTTTGGACATTGCCTGAGAAACCTTGATTGCATTTGGATCTTTGTCTACCCCAAAAACCTTTATCGCTCCGCTTTCCAGTAGTGCACGACTATAACCTCCAGCACCGAAAGTTCCGTCTATCCAAATTCCTCGAGGTTGAATGTTATTTATAATAGTATCAATCAAAACTGGAGTATGTTGTGCCTTTTGATTAGAGTTGCAGGCCATACTGTCCATCGATTAATCCATTTTTTCTTTAATATCTTTAGCAGTTCCTGGATTCAATAAAACTAGAGGGTCAAAGTCATCACCCTGCTCAGTCAACCAGCTCTCTATTGACTTAGCTTTTTCATTTGAGGATTCAGGTGACCAGATTTGGAATGTGTCTCCAGTTGCGAAGAAATGTGCTTCGTTAGTAATTCCAACTTTCTCTCGTAAGCGCTGAGGTATCACCAACCTACCAGATTCATCAGGTTGGGTTGGAAGAGATTGACCGTTAAAAATATGCTCTAAGGCACGGCGTTCTTTTGATCCTCGCGATAAGTAAGAAATTTTTTCGTCAACTTCATTTATAGCATTCTGCGTGTAAACTTCCAAATATTTTTGGGTGATACCTCCATATACTATCACAGCATTTGGATTTAAACCTTCGGTCCAATCTGGATCACCCGACTCAAGAACTCGCCGGAAAAGTGCTGGAATTGAGACACGGCCCTTAGCATCGACCTTATGTATCCCTTCGCCTCTAAATCTATCTGTCAAATCTAGTAAGCTCCTTCATTCCATATGCTAAATAAACGGCGGTTGGGTCACTGCCATCACCCAATCCGCCGAATTCCTCTTGTGGAGGTGTTTGACCCGCGCCATCTGGGGGGATGTCTGCTTGCGCAGGGTCAAACTAATTCACGGTAAAGGGGTGCCTGTATGAAACCTTTATGGTCGCCTAGTGGGGTTCTTAGTCGCCCCTGTTTAATTAACCCTCGATTACCGTGAGTTAAATATACACGGGATTAAGTGGAAATCAATACCACTTTATGGGAATCTATCCCATTTTTGGCTAAAAAATTATTTAATTAACTAATATATCTATATCTTGTGTCTACGCATGAACAAACGTCTATATTTAGTAATACTAATTTCTGAAATAATTGTTAAAATTAGGTGGTAAATTTAAAAACAGATCAAAAATTTAAAATTTATTTAAAAAACCTTTATGATTCGTTTATATAATTTAAAAAGTTAATCAGCTTATCTATTGAGTTAATTTGAAATCACACTATCTATAAGCTTCTGCGCAATCCTAGCATAAGGCTCAGAAATCAAATTATCGCCTGCAGCAATTGGTTTCCCAGCATCTCCAGACAATCTAATTTCTAAATCTAAGGGAATTTCTCCCCAAAAAGGCAACCCCATTTTAGATGCTTCTGCACTCACACCACCATGTCCAAAAATTTCTGCCTCATGCCCACACTTTGGACAAATATAATTAGACATGTTTTCTACTAGCCCAAGTACTGGCACCTTAAGACCGTTAAGCATATCAATAGCCTTTTTAGCATCTATTAATGACACATCTTGTGGTGTTGAAACTATGATTGCTCCACTAAGTTGCGCTTTTTGACAGAGGGTAAGCTGAACGTCACCAGTTCCTGGAGGAAGATCAACTATTAATACATCCAACTCCCCCCACTGAACTTGACCTAACATCTGCTGAAGAGCACCCTGTAACATAGGCCCGCGCCAAACCACCGCCTTAGAAGGGTCAACCATAAAACCAATTGACATTACAACAACTCCAAATGCCGATAGGGGAATAATAGTCTTCCCGTCTGGAGAGTCTGGCCTTCCAGTCAACCCAAGCATTTTAGGCTGTGAAGGGCCATAAATATCTGCATCGAGCAAACCAACCCGAACACCTTTCTTAGCGAGAGCAACAGCCAGGTTAACTGACACAGTAGATTTTCCAACACCTCCTTTTCCAGAACCAACTGCTATAATATGCCGTATACTATCTGGTTTAATAGATTCCACTCTTTGATCAGGATGTTTACCAATTTTTAAATCTGGGGGTCGAGAGTTCGAACTTGTCTCAGCTGCATCTCTTTGGGATGTCAAAACTATGGAGACCTTGGAGACACCATCAATTGCTTCTAAAACCTTTTGGGTATGTTTAACGATGGGATTAAATAACTCAACCTCTGAGCTTTTTATCTCAATCACAAAACGTACGACACCATCTTTTACCTCTAAAGCTCGTATTAAATCTCTAGAAATTAGATTAGATCCTCCAGGCAGCTCAATTGAGGATAAACAGTCCGAAACCTTCTTTTGCAATGAATTCATTAATTGTACTCCAAATAGACGCTCTTTAACAATAAGTTGTTCTAATTGATATGTGTTTTTTGCATATCAGAAATGCTTTAATAATTATTGTCTACATAACTTCAGAAAACTATAGTGACCTTACTTAAACCGTAGACGACATTATTCCTCCCTTATGTCTTCTGGTTTTTAATGTGGCGGTGCATTCCTCCCTGCACCGCCACAAAAACTTACTCAAAATTATTTAGAGAACCCACTAAGGTTAAATATTTCTCAATTGGGGCTCTTAATTTTTTTTCTCCAGCTTTTTCAAAAAATACATCAGCATTGCCACCGTCTAAAGTTAAGATCACACCATAACCAAATTTTTGATGGAACACCTTATCATCTACCGAAAAATTTTCACTAATAATATCAACATCCTTAACCAAATTTTTATTACTCGCTATAATAACTTTATGGTTCATTTTAGAGTTTTGAAGCCTCCTCCACCCTGGTGATTGATATACATCAGCCATCGCAGCTCGTGATTGAATGTCATCAGGCACTTTATCAGTGTTATCAGAGCCCTGATTAATCCCTTCATCCAACTGATATCCATATAGGCCCGGTAAAGTTAAGTTCTCAATGTATTCTGCCGGGATACTATCAATAAATCGTGAAGGAATAGCTGACTGCCACTGCCCATAAACCTGCCGACTACCAACAAATGAAATAGTACACAGTTCCTCTGCTCGCGTAATACCAACGTATGCAAGCCTTCTCTCTTCTTCCAAGCCTTTCACACCACTCTCATCCATTGACCGTTGAGAAGGGAATAGTCCATCCTCCCAGCCAGGTAGAAAGACAGCAGGGAACTCTAATCCTTTAGCACCATGCAAGGTCATTATACTAACTTTTTCAACTTCATTATCTGTATTATTCTCCATGACCAAAGCTATATGTTCAAGAAAACCCTCCATGTTCTCAAATTCTTCCAACCCCTTTATTAACTCTTTCAAATTCTCCAATCTACCACCAGCATCTGGTGTCTTATCCTGTAAACTCATCCACATTTCTGTGTAACCTGACTCCTCTAAAATTTGTTCGGCCATTTCGATGTGAGAAATTGTTCCTTGAATGTACATCTTACGCAATCTATCTAGGGTATCTAAGAGTAGCCTTAACTGAGTTGCACCCTTTCCTGATAATTTATTTGATAATAAGCATTCTCTAGCTCCATCTAGCAGACATTTTTCAGTTATCCGTGAGCTTTCTCGAATTTTCTGTTGAGCACTGTCACCCAATCCCCTTTTTGGAGTATTAATAATTCTGTCAAAGGCAAGGTCATCTCTGGGAGATACAAGTAACCTGAAATAAGCGATTGCATCTCTGATTTCTAATCTTTCATAAAATCGAGGACCTCCAATCACTCTGTAAGGTAGACCTGTCTTTAAAAACCTATCTTCAAACGCTCTCATTTGATGAGATGCCCTGACCAAAATTGCCACTTCACTTAGGTTATATTTCCTGAGACCCCTAGTACCTACTTGCATGGCCTCAATTTCATCGCTGATCCAGATTGCCTCTTCACCTCCATCCCAGTGACCTATCAATCGAACGCGCTCTCCCCCCTTAGAGCTTGTCCATAAGGTTTTACCTAAACGGTTTTTATTGGCGCTTATCACTCCTGTTGCAGCAGCCAAAATATATTCTGTTGATCTATAGTTTTGCTCTAACCGAATTATTTTTGCATTTTTAAAATCACTCTCAAATCGCAAAATATTTCCAACTTCTGCTCCACGCCAACCATAGATAGATTGGTCATCATCTCCAACGCAACAGATATTTTGATGACCCGCGGCAAGTAGTCGTAAAAGTAAATACTGTACCACATTAGTATCCTGATACTCATCCACCAAGATATATTTAAATAATTTCTGATACCTCTGAAGTAAGATTTCATTTTCTTGCAACAGAGTTACAACCTTAAGTAATAAATCCCCAAAATCACAAGCATTTAGTCTTGTTAGACGATCTTGATACTGGATATATAAAGAGCGTCCTCTACCATCATATTTATCATTTTCGGACATCGGTAAATTTTCTGGTGTAAATGCTCTATTCTTCCAATTATCTATCGTTGACGCTAACAAGCGAGCTGGCCAATTTTTTTCATCAATATCTTCAGCTTGAATTAGTTGTTTGAAAATCCTTAATTGATCATCGGTATCCAAAATAGTAAAATTAGGTTCTAAACCTACAAGTTCCGCATGCTTGCGCAAGAAACGAGCACATACTGAATGGAAGGTACCCAGCCATTTAAATCCTTCCACATTCTGACCTAATAAACTACTAACCCTATTTTTCATTTCGAATGCGGCTTTATTAGTAAAAGTAACTGCAAAAATTTCATTAGGATGAGCACTACCAGTTTTTAGCAAATGAACAAATCTCGCAGTCAATGCTTTGGTTTTACCAGTGCCCGCTCCAGCAAGCATTAAGACTGGCCCCATTAAACTCAGGACTGCTTCTTGCTGAGGCTCATTAAGTTCTCTTATATATGGTGGCAGTCGCCCCAGTAAGAGGTCTTGGTCTTTACGCAATATCTTAATTCCTCTTTTGTAATTATATTGATCCAATACAGCGATATAACTTTAAGTTAAAGCCCGTTCTTATTTTGTTCCTATTATTTTTCTGGACTTTTATTAAAAATAAGAGAAAAAGACTCTATGGACTATCATTCAAAATTTCCTGCTGTGTCAGATCTTAAAAAACAAGCTCAAAAGAGAATTCCCCATTTTGTATGGGAGTATTTAGATAGTGGAACAGGGTTAGAAAAAACACGAAAAAGGAACAGAGCTAAACTTGATGAAGTAATGTTTTATCCATCGGTGCTCCATGGAGATATAAAACCAAATCTTAAAACTACTATATTAAATCACGAATACGGTTTACCTTTTGGTATAGCGCCTGTTGGAATGTCTGGTTTAATTTGGCCTAACGCAGAGAAAATTTTGGCGAAAACTGCAGCAGGAAGTAATATACCCTACACGCTTTCAACGGTTGCAAGCCAATCTCCAGAAGACCTGGCTCCTCATATTGATAAAAATGCATGGTTTCAATTATATCCACCTAGAGACGCTGAGATACTAGACGATATATTAAAAAGGGTAAGAGATTCAGGATTTACTACCTTAGTTTTAACTGTCGACGTTCCTGATGCATCAAGAAGGGAAAAGCAAATACGTGGCGGGTTAACTCATCCACCTAGGCTTACAGGGCGCTTAGGGTTGCAAGCAATTAGTAAACCAGTGTGGTTGGCTAATACTCTGAGAAATGGAATACCTAAGATGAAGCTGATGCAAAGTTACTCTAACGAAAGAAAGTCACTCTCTTCTACTGCACATATAGGATACTTATTAAGAACCTCCCCAGACATAAACTATTTAAGGAACCTAAGGAAGAAATGGAAAGGTAATCTAGTAGTTAAAGGTGTAATGAAAGCAGAAGATGCAAGAAGTTTAGACCAAGAAGGTGTAAATGCTATATGGGTCTCAAATCATGCTGGTCGCCAATTTGACGGTACTTACTCTTCAATAGAGGTTTTACCAAAAATAAGGAAGGTTACTAAGCTACCAATCATTTTTGACAGTGGGATAGAAGGGGGTTTAGATATCTTAAGAGCCCTATCATCAGGTGCAGATTTTGTGATGATGGGGGGAGCTTGGCATTACTCTCTAGGCGCTATGGGAACAAAAGGTCCCAACCATCTGATCGACATTTTAACTAAAGACTTAATTGCTAATATGGGGCAATTAGGTCTTCAAGACATCTCAGATCTAAAGAATAACACAATTTAAATTTTGATGAATTTATACATTTACGAGGTAATATAAATGGCTTTTTTTTTAAAATGCTTAACAAATAACTTACTACTGAATAAGGCTGAGCAAAGTGGGGCCCTAGCAGGGTTACCTGACTGGGATCTGAGCGATTTATACGCTAGTCCTGAGTGCATAGAAATATCTAATGACGTTAATTGGTTAGAGGTCGAGTGCAAGAATTTTTCTACTGATTATGAAACAAATTTATCTACGTTGGATGCTGAAGGTATGCTCAATTGTATCACAAGATATGAAACCATTGAGCAAGTTTCAGGGCGAATAATGTCATATGCGGGCCTAAGATATTATCAAGAAACAACAAATGAAACTAGGAGTAAATTCTTAATTGATAAACAAGATAATATTACAAATATAACCTCTCATCTAATTTTTTTCTCGTTAGAAATAAATAATCTTGATGAGGTTAAATTAAATAAGCTCTTTAGCACAAATGCAAAACTAAACCGCTATAAACCAATATTTGATAGACTTAGGACAATGCGGCCACATCAATTATCTGAGCAATTAGAACATTATATTCACGACCTTTCGACCGTTGGATCATCCTCTTGGAACAGGTTATTTGATGAAACAATTTCAGGTTTAGAGTTTAAAGTTTCAAATGAGACGTTAGGGATAGAAGCAACGTTAAATTTACTTACAGATCCTGATAGAGCCAAAAGAGAATCTGCTTCTATAGAGTTAGCAAAAGTTTTTAATAAAAATATCAAAATCTTTACACGAATTCATAATACACTCGCAAAAGAAAAATCAATCCAAGATAAGTGGCGTAAGATGCCAACACCTCAATATGGTCGTCACCTTTCCAATCACGTTGAACCTGAAGTCGTACAAGCTCTTAGAGACGCAGTTGTCAATGCGTACCCCAAGATTAGTCATAGGTACTATGAAATTAAACGCAAGTGGCTCAAGTTAGAGAAACTTCAAGTTTGGGATCGGAACGCTCCCCTGCCACAAGAAGACAGTCCATTAGTGAGTTGGCCTGTTGCAAAAAGTACGGTACTTGACGCATACGCAGATTTTTCTTTGGAAATATCTGATATTGCAAGAATATTTTTTGAAAAGAACTGGATAGATGCGGCAGTTAAACCTGGTAAAGCACCCGGAGCATTTGCACATCCAACGGTAACAAATGTGCATCCATATGTAATGCTTAACTACCTTGGAAAACCTCGAGATGTGATGACCCTTGCCCACGAACTTGGGCATGGTGTACATCAAGTTCTTGCAGCCGGCCAAGGTGAGTTACTTTCCTCGACGCCCCTAACACTAGCCGAAACAGCCTCTGTATTTGGTGAAATGTTAACGTTTAAGAAAGTACTTAAAAGTGCTACTTCAAAGGAACAAAAGCGTATCCTTCTTGCTGGAAAAATAGAAGATCAAATAAATACAGTTGTAAGACAAATAGCTTTTTATGACTTCGAATGTAAATTGCATGAGGCAAGGTCCAAAGGCGAACTCTCTTCCGATGATATCAACAAACTGTGGATGTCAATTCAAGGGTCCAGCCTTGGACCAGCTTTTGAATTCATGGAGGGTTATGAAACCTTTTGGGCCTATATTCCACATTTCGTCCATTCACCATTTTATGTTTATGCGTATGCTTTTGGTGATGGTTTAGTCAATGCTCTATACTCCTCTTATGAGGCTGGGTGTCCAGATTTTCAACAAAAATACATAAATATGTTAAAAGCTGGAGGCTCTCAACACCACACAGAACTTCTTAAACCTTTTGGACTTAACGCCTCTGACCCTAAATTTTGGGAGTTAGGCTTAAACTTAATTTCAAATATGATTGATGAACTCGAAAGCCTAGATGACCTCTAGGCTTTAAAAGATACAGTTTTAACTATTAAATCATTCCTTTTTCTTCTGCTAAAGCTTGCATTCGTGATTGTAGTTTTTCAAATGCCCGAACCTCTAACTGACGAATTCTTTCTCGACTAACTTTATAATGTAAACTTAACTCTTCTAATGTTGAGATGGTTTCAGTCAATCGTCGTCTGGTAAGGATGTCTTTTTCTCTATCATTCAAAATTTCCATTGCAGAGATCAAAAGCTCTTTTCTGCTATCAAACTCTTCTTTTTCTTCGTATTCAGTAGCTTGATCAGCATTTTCATCTTCAAGCCAGTCTTGCCATTGAGTTGAACCCTCACCGTCAACAGATATAACCGCATTAAGTGATGCGTCGACCCCAGACATTCTCCGATTCATTGAATCAACCTCTGTTTCTTTAACATTTAGGTCCATGGCTATTCGTTTTCTATTCTCAGGCCGTAAATCTCCCTCTTCAAACGCACCTATTCTATTTTTTGCCTTCCTTAGGTTAAAAAATAGTTTTTTCTGAGCACTTGTCGTACCTAATTTCACTAAACTCCAAGAGCGTAAGACATATTCTTGAATTGAAGCTCGAATCCACCACATGGCATAAGTTGCAAGTCGAAAGCCCTTATTTGGATCGAATTTTTTCACCGCTTGCATAAGGCCAACATTAGCCTCCGAAATTACTTCAGACTGTGGTAAACCATAACCACGGTAGCCCATTGCTATTTTTGCAGCCAACCTAAGATGAGAAGTCACCAACCTATGTGCGGCGTCAGTATCTTCGTGATCGACCCAACGCTTGGCCAGCATATACTCTTCCTCTGGCTCCAACATTGGGAACTTCCTTACTTGTTGAAGGTATCTGCTTAAGCCACCATCTGGGGTTGGAGCCGGTAAATTCGAGTAGTTAGACATATAAATTGTCTCCTTTACTATAATTTATAGATATTTACTGAATAGGTTTCTTTCAAGTACCAAGGAAAACAAAAAAAAATGTTATTTTAGTTAAGAAGATAGACAGGCACATTTCCGACATCAGAAAACTAGAAACTGAGAGGCTCTATGCTTTATCACTCAACTCACTAATTAATTTAGAAAAATCTTCTGGCACCGGAGCAGTGAAGTGCATATGTTCGTTACTAACCGGATGTATAAAACCTAATTCAGATGCATGCAACGCCTGCCTAGGGAATGATTTGATTGAGGCTTGTGTCGTTTCAGAAAATGCTTTCCCCGACATTTTACGCTTCGATCCGTAAACAGGGTCACCAACCAAAGAATGTCCAACATGGGTCATATGAACTCTAATTTGATGAGTGCGGCCTGTCTCCAACCAGCATTCAATTAACGATAAAGCCACTGGAGTACCAAACTTTTGCAAGGCTCGTGCTCGTGTTACAGCGTGCCGTCCTCCATTTTTAACCACCGCTTGCCTCTGCCGTTCATGTCTATGTCGTGCCAGATTACCCACAATTTTAAGAATATTTCCAGGTTCAAAGCCTACCCCTGGGATGCCGAGCAACCTCGGATCAGCAGCATCGGGAACTCCGTGGCATAAAGCAAGATATTTTCGTGTCACACTATGTTTCTCAAACTGTTTTGCTAATCCATGATGAGCAATATCTGATTTTGCTACTACAAGTAGACCGGATGTGTCCTTATCAATCCTGTGGACAATTCCAGGCCGACGCTCACCTCCAATACCAGAAAGAGTATCTGAGCAATGGTATAAGAGGGCATTTACTAAAGTTTTATCAAGGGATCCGGGTGCAGGGTGGACAACCATACCAGCTGGTTTGTTTACTATTATCAAGTATTCATCTTCAAAGACTACATCTAGTGGTATGTTTTGTGCTACTGTTTCTAAAGTAGTAATTTCAGGGATTATTATTTTCCATACTTGTCTATCGAGCACCTTGAAGTCGGCTTCTTTAACAATGACACCTTCTAAGCTTACAGCTCCTTTATGGATTAAGCGCGTTGCATAAGATCTACTCAAATTTAAAGAGACTGGTGCATAAGCTGTCAGTGCTTTATCAAGACGAGTAATACGGTTGCCCATTATTTCAATTTCTACTACACGCGAGCCTTGATTCATGAATAAAACATCGGGATTAGACCCTACCAATATAAGATTTCTTCGTATTTTAGTAACTACCCTGACAGTTACAATGATTGCCGGGATAATAATTGTGATAACCCTTCTTGTTATCAAATTACAACCATCAAAAATTAAAATACCACAAGAGATAACTTTACCGAAAGGTACAAAAGCGATTTCTTACTCTCAGGGTTCTGATTGGATAGCTATAATTTCATCTGATGACAGAATTTTTATCTTTGATAGCGTCACTGGAAAAATTCGAAAACAAATAAAAATAAATACAGAAAAATAATGACCCAACTATATATGTATCTAAGCTTTTAATCATAAAAAATATGTATGGTACCACCTCCCCGGTTTGAACGGGGGACCTCCTGATCCACAATCAGGCGCTCTAACCAACTGAGCTAAGGCGGCACTGGTAACTGACTAATCCATATTTTACACAGATTGCAAGACCTACAATTGTAAAGTCATCCAGATTGCCTTACTTATACCATTCCAACACCTATTCCAGACACTAACGATTATAAAAAGTCTAAAAATTGGTCAGCTTGTAAAACAAGGAATAAATATGAGTATAAATAGTCAAAGTAATGTAGAAACAAATTTATCTATTGGTCCCACATCTCTGGGTATGGTTAGAATATATATAGAAGGAAAAAATATAAATATACCTTTAGACTTTGACCCTGAGGAAGCGTTAGAAATTGCAGAGGAACTTAAAGCCGCAGCACTCATAGCGCAAGATATGGACAAGAAAAAAAAATAAAACAATTGAAACAACAAAACGATCACTTGTAGCTTTATATCAAACATCTTATTAGGACCTTGGCGGTTCTACCCTTCTCGTAATTGGAAACAACATTCCAGTGGCCTTAAGCAAATTCGAGGGAACTGGCTCTGATCGGATCTTGGTTCGATTATCTGGTGCCCACCTGTAAAACCAGGTCCTCGGGAATTAGCTATTCCAACGGTTGTTGGTGGTCCCGCTACTTTTTATTTGATTAGGTATTAACAATAAGACTTAGTCACAACTCGCTTTGTTGAAGTTCTTTCGACATCTTATCTAAAACTGCGTTTACAAGTGGCAACCCCTTGTCGTCCGACAAAAATGCATTAGCGACATCAATAAATTCGACAATAATAACTTTTGGTGGAGTCTTTCCTAATAACATTTCAGCCCCTGCCGCTCTAAAGATCGCCCTTAAGGTTGGGTCAATTCTGTCTATAGGCCAGTTAGTAGCCAATGCTCGATCAGTTGCCTTATCAATCATAGTTTGTTCTAAAACTGCTAAATTAAGAATATTTTTAAAAAGTGATATGTTACACATTCCAAATTCAGTGTTGTTGTAGATAGCACCAATTCTATGCTCCTCAAATTCACTAATCACCGAATCTATGGAAAGACCAGAATGTTCCATTTGAAACAAAGCTTGTACTGAGTAGAAACGAGCTGCTGATTTTTCATTTACTTTTTTTATTTGCGTGTTCACGATATTCCTTTATCCAGCTCTGCACCATCAACTCGAAAGTTACTGGATTTGAATCCCACGTCGGGGTTCTTTTTAATAATAGTTCGCTCAAAGTGAATTAAGCTTAACATTGCAATGGCTGCTCCACCACCTTTATTCAGTTTCTTTGGATCCGCTCTCTCCTCAGCCTGGGCCATATTTTCTACTGTTAATATTCCATTACCAATATTTGCGCCATGAATTCCTAATAACATCAAGCCACGGGAACTATCACAACATACTGTCTCGTAATGTGAAGTTTCACCTCTGACAACACATCCCAAGGCAATAAATCCATCATAATTTGATTTCCTAAAAGCTATACGAATAGCTGAAGGAATTTCAAGTGCCCCAGGCACCTCTACTATATGGACATCAGTATCGAATTTGTTACATTCTTTCATAGCTCCAGATATCAAATTGTCACTTACATCTTTGTAATATGGAGATATCACTATTAAGATCTTTACTGGAGTTACGAAATTAAGGATCTGTTTGTTAGTCTCCGATGTTATCATCTAATTCCTCATGTGTTAGCGGTCTAGTTCCAGTAATTTTTAAACCGTAAGCGTCCAAACCTACAACTTTCGGTGAAGGTGAGTTGGTCAATAATTCAATGGCTCCAAGGCCTAATTCGGCTAGAATCTGTGCTCCTAAACCATACTCCCTCAGGGTGGACGAGGAAGATTCTGAATCTGCACTTAGAATCACATTCATATCTCGAAGCAACACGACAACCCCCCTTCCTTCCTGAGAAATAATTCTCATTGCAGTTGATAAAGTAGGAGAGTTCCCGTCATTTATCCCCAAGGCATCTTCAAAAGGATTGAAAACGTGCATGCGAGTGAGAACTGTGATCTCTTTGTCTAAAGTACCTTTTGAAAGGACTACGTGCGTCCCTCCTTGAATTTCGTCTTTGAAAGTGCGCATTTGCCAATCCCCTCCATAAACGGAGGAAACCATCTTATTTGATGTTTCGGCAACCAAATTATCATGCCTTCTCCTATATGAGATTAGGTCACTAATTGTTCCTATACGTAAGCCGTGCTGTTTTGCAAAACCAATTAAATCATCCAATCGGGACATAGTTCCATCATCATTCATGATCTCACAAATAACCCCCGACTCATTTAAACCAGCTAATCTAGAAATATCTACTGCTGCCTCTGTATGCCCAGCTCTTACTAACACGCCACCCTCTTTTGCTCTAAGAGGAAAAACATGCCCAGGGGTCGCAATATCTGAGGACGAGCGATTTTTACCTATTGCTACAGAAATGGTATGAGCTCTATCGTGAGCAGAAATCCCGGTAGTAACACCTTCTCGCGCTTCTATTGAAATGGTAAAAGCAGTCTCGTGACGAGACGAGTTATGTGATGACATCAGCGGTAAGTTTAGATGATCAACCCGATCCCCAGTCAAAGCAAGACAAATAAGACCCCGCCCATATTTTGCCATAAAATTAACAGTTTCAGCCGTTGCCATTTCTGCAGGTATTATTAAATCACCCTCATTTTCACGATCTTCGTGATCAACGAGTATAAACATTTTACCATTTCTTGCATCGTTTATAATTTCTTCAATCGGTGAAATTACTAACTGCTGAACAAATTTAGTCATTTAAGCTCCATTAATTAGTATGTGTTTTCAAAGGAAAGGTTCAAACAATTAATCATACTCTTTTAATCTAGAGACATAACGAGCCAAGGTATCTATTTCAATATTTACTTCGTCCCTTATTTCACAAAATTTCCAGTTAGTTTCTGACTTTGTATGTGGAATCAAGTTTATACTAAATTTATCACGAAAAACCTCATTAATCGTAAGAGAAGTACCGTTTAGACAGACCGATCCCTTAGAGGCGCAAAACTTTGCTAAGGTTTCAGAGAGTTCAAATACAATTTTTGTACTATCACCACAATCTTCTTTACTAATAATCTTAGCTAAACCGTCCACATGACCCGAAACAATATGTCCCCCCAGTTCATCACCTAATCGTAAAGAGCGCTCTAAATTTAACCTTGTACCTTGAATCCATTTTTTAATGTTAGTTTTGGAAATACTCTCAGCAGAGGCTTCAACGTCAAAATATGTACTTCCAGATGTGCCACATTCAATCACAGTCAGGCAGATCCCATTGCAACATATGGAACAGCCGATATCTATACTATCCTCAGGGTAAGAACAGGCTATCCTTACTCTTAGATCTCCCCTTTGTTCTAATTCTAAAACAGTTCCGATATCACTGACTATTCCCGTAAACATTTTTTTTCCTTAAATCAAAACTAATCTGAGTACACTTACAATCTATCCATTATAGTGTTTTCTTGCACAACTGTCCAAGTATGTAAAATATCATTACCGACCTTTTCAATCTCAACAGGTGTTAAAGTTGGCATATCTTTTAAATGTCTTGAACTTAGAGCTCCCATACCTGGAACTCCTAATGCGCCGAATATCTTTCCCCCTGTAAAGCCTATAACTCGGTCAACAAGATTATTCTGTATTAATGAAGCCGCAATTTCACCCCCACCCTCACAAAATACCCTAGTAATACCCATTTGAGCAAGCACTCTAAGGGCAGCTGTTAGATCTAAGTGATTTCCATTTAATAATGGGACTTCTATAAGTTTTGCATTTCGACGCAACCAAAACTCCCTACTCACAGTATCAGGATTGGGTCCGTGTATAAGCCAAATTGGTGAGTCATTGCACGAATCAGCCATAGGACTTTGTTGAGGTAAATTTAAGTTATTACTTACTAAAATTCGAATAGGGGAATGCTTAACTCCTAAACCTCTTACTGTTAAAAGTGGAAGATCTTTACGTGCAGTTCCACCCCCAACCAAAATTGCATCATGTTTAGCCCTCATAGTATGCACTTTGCGTCGAGATTCAGGACCTGTTATCCATTGGCTTTCACCTGAATCAGTCGCAATTTTACCATCAAAAGTAGAGGATATCTTTAAGGTTACTAACGGTCTTTCAAGCAACACTTTATTAATAAATCCACGATTAACTTCCAATGCTTCCTTCCTCAACATTCCTAAACTAACTAAAATACCCGCTTGTTTTAGAGCTTGGATACCTATCCCACAAACCCTAACGTCTGGGTCTTTTAAGGAAACTACCACTCTTCTTACTTTTGCTTTTACAAGGGCTTCAACGCAGGGCCCAGTTTTCCCATGATGAGCGCAAGGCTCCAATGTTACATAGACTGTTGAATTCTCTGCTAGTTTACCTGCTTGCTCTAAAGCAAGTATTTCGGCGTGAGGTCGTCCGCCAGCTGCTGTAAACCCACGACCCACAACTTTATCATTTGAAATAATCACACAACCAACTGATGGATTGGGCCATGTTGTTCCTAATCCTCTGGCCCCTAAAGCCAGTGCTAAATACATCCAACGTTGGTCGGATTCTTTATCCATTATTTAATCTTCTGTCAGCACAGGTGGCCGTAATTCCGAAACGAAATCTTCAAAGTCATCTGCTGCTTGAAAGTTTTTATAGACAGATGCAAATCGTACATATGCTACAGTATCAATTCGAGCTAATGCTTCCATTACTATCTCGCCTATAGTCTTAGATGGAATATCACTATCTCCTAGGCTTTCTAAACGCCGGACAATCCCAGAGATCATCTGATCCATCCGTTCATTCTCTATTGCGCGCTTTTGCAATGAAATTTTAATCGATCTCTCTAACTTATCTCGATCAAAGTCCTCTCGCTTTCCGTTGGATTTAATTACTACTAAATCTCGCAATTGAACACGCTCGTAAGTTGTATAACGGCCTCCACAAGCAGGGCAAAATCTACGTCTTCTTATCGCCACATGATCCTCTGCCGGACGTGAATCCTTAACTTGTGTGTCTATATTTCCACAAAATGGACAGCGCATATCTGGTATCCCTTTTAACTACTAAGCGTCATACTCTAAATAACTTATCCCCATAAGATATAAGCAATCAACTATATTATGTACAGACTTTGCGTACATATCAGAAATATTTAATTTAAAAGTCAAAAAATTTAGCTGTTTAAAGGTAATTAATTTTACTAAAAAAAAACTTAATCTATTGCTCTAAAAAACTACGAATTTTTCTTGACCGACTTGGGTGTTTTAACTTTCTAAGAGCTTTTGCTTCTATCTGACGAATTCTCTCCCTAGTCACACTGAACTGTTGCCCCACCTCTTCTAACGTATGATCTGTATTCATTCCTATACCAAAGCGCATTCTAAGAACACGCTCTTCGCGAGGTGTAAGAGAAGCCAAAACGCGGGTTGTAGTTTCTTTTAAATTCTCTTGAATCGCAGAATCCAATGGTAACACTGCATTTTTATCCTCAATAAAATCTCCAAGCTGACTATCCTCTTCATCACCAATTGGCGTCTCTAATGAAATAGGTTCTTTAGCAATTTTCATTACTTTACGAACTTTGTCTAAAGGCATTTGTAACTTTGCGGCTAACTCTTCTGGCGTCGGTTCTCTTCCAATTTCATGAAGCATTTGTCTGCCTGTACGAACAAGTTTGTTAATTGTTTCAATCATATGCACTGGAATTCTTATAGTACGAGCTTGGTCTGCAATAGATCTGGTTATTGCCTGACGAATCCACCACGTTGCATACGTTGAGAACTTGTAACCTCTTCGGTACTCAAATTTATCAACAGCCTTCATCAGGCCTATATTTCCCTCTTGGATAAGATCTAAGAACTGTAAACCTCTGTTGGTATATTTTTTTGCTATTGAAATTACTAAGCGAAGGTTAGCTTCAACCATCTCTTTTTTTGCCTGTCTTGCCTCTTTTTCGCCTTTTTGAACTTGCTGAACAAGTCTTCTAAATTCTGTAATATCCACACCAACATATTGACCAACCTGAGCCATTTCTGTTCTCAGAAGTTCTACTTTTTCTAAACTTTTTTCAATTAATGCTGTCCAGCCTCGACCAGTTTTTAGAGATATGCGTTCTATCCAGGAAGGGTCCAATTCATAACCACGGTACTCATCTATAAACTCACGACGATTTATGCGGGCTATGTCAGCCAACTTAACCATTGTACTATCTATAGACATTATCTTTCGATTAATCCCATACATTTGGTCTATAAGGGCTTCAATTCTATTATTATGTAGATGCAAAGAATTTACAGATTCCATTATTTCTATTCTTAATTTTTGATATGCAGTTTCCTGCTTTTTCGAAAACTTTTTTTCTTCATTTAATGTTGCTGAAATGCGAGAATCTTGTAATTTTGACAACTTATTATAATTTTTTGCTATTAAGTCTAATGTCTCTAATACTTTAGGCTTTAACGCCTCCTCCATTGCAGCAAGACTCATGTTTTCTTTTTCATCTTCATCTTCATCGTCATCGTCAGTTGCAATCACGTCCCCATCTGCGTCTAACTCTCGCTTATCTTCAGCTTTAGTAGCTTTCACAACCGAAGGTTCTGGAACGCTTGAAGCTTCCATTAAGCTACCTTCTTCACCCTCACTTGTTACAAATGTTGCTTCTAAATCTATTACATCACGTAATAAAATATCTTCGCTTAATAACTCGTCTCTCCAAATAGTAATCGCTTGAAATGTTAATGGGCTTTCACACAACCCTGAAATCATAGTGTTTCGTCCAGCTTCAATCCTTTTTGCGATAGCTATTTCACCTTCACGGCTTAACAACTCAACAGACCCCATTTCCCTTAAGTACATTCTAACTGGATCATCTGTTCTATCTAAGACTTCAGTAGACGCCGTAGAAACAGCCACTTCCTTTGTCTGGTTAGACTCAACCAGATCTGTAGTTCCTAAAGGTTCTTCCTCTCCCTCTTCATTTTCAACAATATTAATGCCCATCTCTGAAAGCATAGACATGACATCTTCTATTTGCTCAGAGGCTATCTGTTCGGGAGGCAGTACCTGATTTAACTGATCATAGGTAATATAACCCCTAGCACGCGCTTCCGTAATCATTTTTTTTACGGCTGCCTGGCTCATATCTAAGCCATTTGCTTCATCTTCTCGCTCTTGTTTGCGGTCGTCTGTGTCTTTCGCAGCCATTGTATGATTCCCCAAAACGATTCGTTTTCTACTCTGTAATCCGAATCAATATGATTCGCACGTTTATTTAGTTTTTTTCTTTTTCCAAACCTGATTATCAATAAGAGCCTGCAACCCATCTGAAAGAAACTTATGATTATCTAACTCATTCTCACTTACGCCTTTTTGTAACTTATTGGCAGAATCATTAGCCTCAGCAGCCCTGGAAACCCTCCATGTAAGACTTTCATCTGTAGCACCTTTCAAATCTTCAACTGCCTCTTTAATTTCTCTTTCAACACCCTGACGAGCATGAATTTTAGTTATCTCTCCTATTATTGTTTGACGCATTGTATCGTCGGACGCATTAGGTAACATTGCTGGCGCAATCATCAAATGCTTTAACCCAAAAATCCGTGAGATATTATTCATTCCAAGTTTGTCTTTTAAAAATTCCTCTATATTTTTACTATTTTCTTCATAGTAGCTTTGCAAAACAGTAGACAAAACCTTTTTATGCTCTTCTAACCTAAAATCTATCAACTCAAGTTCTTTAACAAACTCTCCAATGAAGCGAGGGTTACGAATAATCACTGCAAGAAGTAGCGCCTCTCGTAATCTTACCTCCATATCTTGAGATGTAACAATCATAGATTTTTTTGTATTAGAAGATGCAGTTCCTATATTGGCATCTTTATAAGAATATTTTTTATTTGGATTCCTTACCTGATAACCTTTGGATTGGTAAAATAAGTTTGACCTGAGAGATGCAAATTCACTTCCGTAATGCTTACGTAACTCTCTATCCTTTATTTGGTTAATGATAGCCCTCAAGGTCTTATCTAACAAAGCTCTCCTTTCTGGGCTATCAAAAACTTTCCCCTCTGTCTCCCGTTTCCATAATAGGTTGATTAATGGTGTTGACCCTTCCACTAACTCGGTCATCGAAGACTTCCCAGAGATCTTTAGAAAATCATCTGGGTCCTGACCCTCTGGCATCAAACAGAAACGAAGTGATTTTTGTGCCTCAAGGAATGGTAAAGCCAGATCCATTAACCGGTAAGCTGCTTTAGTACCAGCAGTGTCACCATCTAGTGCCACAATTGGTTCAGCAGATATTTGCCAAATTAGGGAAAGTTGTTTTTCTGTTATTGCTGTTCCTAATGTAGAAACAGTAGCTCTAAATCCATGTGAATCCATTGCTATTACATCCATATAGCCCTCTACAACAATTAACGCAGTATCACTACCAAACGACTGCCTTGCGAGCTTATGATTATAAAGAGTATTGCCTTTATCAAATAATAAAGTTTCAGGAGAGTTTAAATATTTTGCCTTTGCCTTTGGGTTCATCGCTCTACCCCCAAATGCAATACAGTTACCTCGTCTGTCTCTTATTGGAAACATAATACGGTCTCTAAATCTATCATTTAGCCCTCGACCGTCCACTGGTCTCAAACATAGACCAGCCTCTACCATAAGCTCTTCACTTATATCTTTCTTTTTCAAAAGACTAAAAAGGCTCTGATAACCATCTAATGCATAGCCAATTTCAAATCGGTCAATTGAGTCCTGTGTTGTCCCCCGGGACTGTAGATAGGCTCTCGCATTTGTAGCATTTACGCTAGTTAATTGATCTTTAAAAATATTAACTACTAGTTCCATAACCTTGATAAGTTCAGCTCTCTTATCATTTTTTTGCTGAGACCCCTTATCAACTTGTGGAAGCTGTAAACCTGCTTCAGAAGCCAGAATTTCTACTGCCTCAATGAAACTAAAGTTCTCTACTTCCATAAGAAAGCTAATGGAATCTCCCTTTGCGTGGCAACCAAAACAATAATAAAATCCTTTTTGATCATCAACATGAAAACTAGCAGTTTTTTCTTGATGAAAAGGACATGGAGCCCACATATCTCCCTTACCTTGATTCGATTTTTTTATGTCCCAAGTTACCTTACGCCCCACAACCTGCACTATAGAGGTCCTAGAGCGTAATTCATCAAGAAATGCTGTTGAAAGGTTCATTGTTACAATATTATGCTCTAATCAAATAAAGTCTAGGCATTACATTTAACTTTAAGAAATAACAATAATTCTATAAAGTTATTATAAGCCTCTTAATTTATTCTGTGCGGCTATGGACTTCATACATCCAACTACTTCATGTACTAAGGTCTTAGAAAACGACCTAAATACCATCAGTTCATATCCTAAATCAGTTTTCCTTACTATGGTGGCCATGTGCCCCAAAAGCGAGCGGATAACATCACCAACTTCCATCGATCTTACATCTACAGGGCATAGTCGGTCCATAACATCAGACGAGTCAATGCCGGTTAACTCTACGACAGTCCAAGCATCAGATTGATCTGTTATGGCAGCAGAAATACTTTCAACTTTATTTCCTAAAAACAAGTACTGCCCCATCCCAATCCACATAATTGTATTATCTTTAGCAACCAAACTCTTACCATCACCAGGTAACTCTAGATGAAATAGCTTTTTTAACTCTTTTGAAACTGTCTTAGTTTTATTTTTAAAAGGTTGTATAGTAAACATATTTACTGACGTAATTTCACTCAAGACTAGTGAACCCACCTTGATAGGTTTCATACCGTTCAAAGGAGATTTCGAGATCAATTTAAGCACGGGCTCTTACTCCTTCTTTATCTAAAAATACTGGATCACAAACTTTGCAAATTGTTTCTGTGTTTCTCAGATGATCAACTACTTTAATTTTCTCACCCATCCTAGTTTTACCATTTCTCAAAAATCCAAGAGCTATCATAGTATTCAACTCTGGAGAGTAAGCAACAGATGTGGAGTAACCTTGTTGCGCAACCCTTACAGCTGAGGCATCAATATCAAAGAAATACGAACCCGCAAAAAGTTTACCTGCAGCTGTTATAGGGATTAGCCCTACTAGTTGATCTCTATCTTGATCAATCAAGCCAGGACGCAAAGCAGCAGTCTTGCCTATAAAGTCTTTTTTGGATGACATCATTTTTTGCATCCCCAAATCAAAAACGGTTATACGACCATCAATTTCAGCATGCGTAATAAATCCTTTCTCTATTCGAAGGACATTTAATGCCTCCATCCCATACAACCCACCACCTAAATTTTCAGCAGACGATTTCAAATGCTTAAACATACTCTCCCCAAAACGAGAAGGTACTGCGATTTCATAGGCATGTTCTCCAGAAAATGAAATTCTAAATAATCTAGCTTTAACCTCTCCAATACTAACTTCTTTATAAGCCATATAAGTAAAATTATCACTGTTGATTTCTTCATCAATTATTTGATTGATCAGTTCTCTAGATTTAGGCCCAGCGACCGCAAACTGAGCCCACTGCTCAGTAACACTCATCAAAGTAACGTCAAAATGTGGTACCAAACATTGTTGCACAAACTCTAGATGAGTCATCACTTCTCCAGCAGAAGCAGTGGTTGTAGTTATTACATAGTGGTTTTCCTTTATGCATGCTGCTGTTCCATCATCCATGACGTGTCCATCTTCCCGTAACATTAGACCATAACGAACTTTACCTGGGGCTAGTTTAGAGAAATTATTTATGTAAACAAAATCAAGAAAAGCAGAGGCATCTTGTCCCTGAATATCAATTTTTCCTAATGTGGAGACATCAACTATTCCGACACTATCTCGAACATATCCAACTTCTCTATCACAGCTTTCACGCCAGCTACTCTCTTCTTTTTTCGGAAAATATGATGGCCGGTACCATAAACCAGCCTCAATCATCGGCGCCTCCAAATCAACTGACAGTTGATGAGATGTGGTAAAGCGCTGTGGTGCAAATCCTGCTCCCTGAGCAAAAGCCCCCATGGCGGCTATGGAAACCGGGGTGTAGGGTGGACGAAATGTAGTTGTCCCTGTCTCTGGTATTGCTCTCCCAGTTACATCAGCAAGAACAGCTAAAGCTACAACATTTGAGTTTTTACCTTGATCTGGAGCCATCCCTTGAGTGGTATATCTCTTCATATGTTCAACAGATTTAAAATTTTCCTCTGCAGATTGTTTGATGTCTTTAACTGTCACATCGTTTTGAAAATCTATCCACGACCGGCCTTTGCATGGAACTGACCAAAGTGGCACTATCACTGTCGGGTCACTTTCAGCTTCAGGAACTGAAGTAGTCTTATAACTTACTCCAAGATTCTTTAGAATTTCTTTTGCCCTAAATACTCCAGACTTCATACATCCTTTTGTTGAAAAAACACCAGTTGCAGCTCCTGCTACTTCTAGCCCTGGAATCATCCCCGGCACCGGTATAAATGCCGCTAATTGGTCATTCCATTCTGGTTTTCCATTCATATGGCACGTTAGATGAACTGTAGGGTTCCATCCACCTGACACTCCAAGCATGCCAGTTTCTACTTTCACAATAGAGCCGTTAGCTTCTGTCACCTCGACTTCTTTAACTCCCATTCTTCCTCGGACATTAGTCACCATCGCACCCTTAAAAATAGGGAAATCACCTTGAATGGTTGTGTCACTTCGACTATCAACATAAGCTGCAATTTCTATTCCGCTTGAATGTAAATCTTTGGCAGTTCTAAACGCGTCATTATTGTTTCCGAATATAACTGCTTTCTCACCCAGACTGACACCGTAACGGTTCAAGTAACCTCGCATTGCAGAAGCTGTAAACACTCCTGGCCTATCATTATTTTGAAAAGCGATAGATCTTTCCATAGATCCCGCTGCATACACAGCACCTTTAGCCACAATTCGCCAAAAAATTTCTACAGGAAGAGCATCATCTTTTACTTTAACATGATGGGATATCCGCTCAACTGCACCGTAAGTCCCTCCATCATAGGCTCCTGTAACGGTTGTCCTTGACATACAGCGAACATTTTCCATTTGACTTAGTTGATCTATTTTTTCTTTTGCCCAAATATGGCCAGGTTTTCCACCAACATCATAATTTTCTGAATTAAGTCTACCACCGAAAATTGAATCTTCTTCGCAAAAAATAACTTGAACACCAGCGTTCGCTGCAGTTAAGGCCGCCATAATGCCAGCTGGCCCCGATCCAATTACAAGAACATCGCAAAACGCATAAGCTTTTTCATAATAATCACTATTGTTAGCCATAGAAAGCCTGCCTAGGCCTGCCGCTCGTCTAATCGACGGCTCGTAAAGGCCTTCCCAAAACTTCTTCGGCCACATAAATGTTTTGTAATAAAATCCAGCAGAGAGAAATGGAGATATCAAGTCATTTAACTCTAAAAAGTCCCACTTTAACGTACCCCAGTAGTTTTGGGAGTAAACCTTTAAGTCTGACACTAATTCCTGTGTAGTAAGCCGGACATTGGGGGTTGTTTGGTTTCCATCCCTTATTTCCACCAAACCGTTTGGTTCCTGAGATCCATCAGTCATCAAACCCCTGGGGCGGTGATACTTAAACGAGCGCCCAATGACCTTAACATCATTAGCTATTAAAGCTGAGGCAAGTGTATCACCCTCATAACCTGAGAATTCCTTGTCATCAAACGTGAATTTAAGTGGTACAGATGGATTGACTAGGCGACCCTCTTTAACTCTCATTACTTTGAATCCTTTTTGTTATTAACAAGCTCAACTTTAAAAATTTCGTGGGTTGCTGTATTACGCTCAATTAACAACCAAGCCCTACAACCTGCCTCGTGTTGCCATAAATCTTCAGTAAGGCCGCAAGGGTTTTCTCTGATATGAAGATACTTATGCATAGCATCCAAATTTGACTCTTCTGGCCTAGTTAAATAATCTTTGGCTCCTAGGTAATAGAATTCGCGTCTATCTCTTTCACCACACAAAGGGCATTTAATACGCATAATTTAGGCTCCTCTTAATGTAAGTTGTGCTGGGAGCCTTTGGATTCTTCGTCCATTAGGCCAACTCCAGTTCTGAATCGATCAAAGGTATGTTTTTTTGCAACCTCATGTGGCTTATCCTCTGCCATGAGATGCGCCATACACCAGCCCGAGGCTGGAATAGCCTTAAAACCGCCGTAGCACCAACCACAATCCATATATAAGTTTTCAACTTCTGTTTTATCAATAATGAAAGATCCATCCGGGGTCATGTCCATGATTCCGCCCCAGCTTCGAAGAACCTTGGCTTTCCCAATGGCCGGCATTAAACTCATACCCGCCTCCATAACGTGCTCCATCATTGGTAAGTTGCCTCTTTGCGAATAGGAGGCGTGAAAGTCTAAATCACCTCCAAAAACAAGACCACCTTTATCAGATTGAGAAATATAAAAATGCCCCATACCAAATGTTACCACATGATTTATGGCCGGCTTTAATCCCTCTGAGACAAAAGCTTGTAAAATATGGCTTTCAATAGGTACTTCCAATCCAGCCATTGCAGCTACTTCAGAAGAACGACCTGCCACAACAATTGCTACTTTTTTTCCACGAATAGGTCCCAAAGAAGTTTGAACACCGGTAACCTTCCCGTTAACTATATCTATCCCAGTAACTGCGCACTTTTGAATTAAATCGACACCCAGCTGATCTGCAGCCCGCGCATAACCCCAAGCTACTGCATCGTGCCTAGCATTTCCACCTCTTTTGTGGAAAAGACCCCCGTACACTGGAAACCGGTGATTATCAAAATCCAAATAAGGAAGCTCTTTTCGTACTCCATCTCTATCTAAGAGTATTGCATCATCTCCTTGACTTATCATCATATTTCCCCGCCGAGCGGCAGCGTCTCTCTGACCATCCGAGTGGAACAGGTTAATAACACCACGCTGTGAATGCATGGCATTATAATTAAGTTCAGACTCCATGGTTTCCCAGAGCTTTAAAGAATGGCTATAAAATTCTGAATTCCCTGGAATCATATAGTTAGCCCTAACTATAGTGGTATTTCGGCCAACATTTCCTGAACCAATATAACCCTTTTCAAGCACAGCCACATTAGTTATCCCATGATTTTTTGCGAGATAATAAGCCGTGGCCAGCCCGTGACCTCCTCCTCCAATTATGATAACATCATATTCTGATTTTGGCTCAGGTTCTCTCCAAACGGGCTTCCAGTTCTTATTTCCTGTCAAACCTTCTTTAAGAATCTTTAAGGCATTATATCTCATCATAGTACTCCTGCGTTCTATTGCAGATAATCAATAAAGTGTAAGCTTTACAAGTGCAATTAGTACATCTTTAAAAATTATATATGTTATATATATCTATTAACCCTGAACTCAGTAATTTACTTCCCAATAGGCATAACCTCATAGCCAGGCTCTTCAGGTTCATCATCCAACATTTCTACTGGGAAACCAGAGGTTGTGATATCTAATCCAGTTTTTTCTTCAAGTCGCTTGATGATATTTGGAGAAAATTCATTTTCACCAAAACGACTTATACCATCTTCAAATATAGAAATCATAAGTGGGTTTATTTCTAATGGTATACCTACGTTATCCGCTATCTTTTGAAACAAAGATATATCCTTGTGAACTAAACCCATTGTAAATGATATATCTCTAGACCCATTCAATATTACTTGGCTTTCTGTTTCATGAACAAATGAATTTCCTGATGATATTTTAATAGCTTCAAACGCTGTGCTTAAATCCATTCCAGCCCCCTTGGCGACAGTTAGAGCTTCTGCACATGTCAAAAGGTTTGCTGTAGCTAAATAATTTGTTAGAACTTTTAAAATACTTGCTGAACCAAGCCCTCCCGTATGTAAAACGCGTCTACCCAATGTGGTAAGAAGTGGTAAAATTTTTTCAAAGGTTTCTCGTTCACAACCTGCAAATATTGATATATTTCCCGTATCCGCCCTATGACATCCACCAGACACTGGGCAATCAACTGCTTCTGCTCCCTTCAATATTACTTTCTTTCCCAACCTCTTCACTTCATATTCATCTGTAGTTGACATCTCCAACCAAACTTTACCTTTTGATAATCCATCCAAAACACCATTTTTTCCCTCCATAACCTCTGCTGATATTGTGGGGTGTGGCAAACAAGTTATTATAACATCAGATTGCTCTGCAACCTCTAAAGGGCTATCAACTTTCTTGGCCCCCTTCTTTACAAATTCATTAACCAACTCTTGATCTAAGTCTCGGACAGTTAAGTCAAAGTTATTCCTCAGCAGACTGCCAGCAAGCTTTCCTCCAACATTTCCCAAGCCTATAAAACCAATACGCATCACACTAACCTCTCGCTACAAATTTCACTAACATTTTAAAAAACTTTTAAGCTCTGACATGATGGATTACAGAATTTATATTTATTAACAATAGACCCAGAAATTAAATCTCTATTATATGGGTGTTATCGGAAACGAACATACGACTTTAATTAAGAATTGTATCTCTATTTAATACAATTCACTTTGTCAGGAGGATAAATTGTTAAACTCTATATACCACGGAGAAAAATCTAAAAGTTCTCCATTAATAGTTCTCCATGGGCTCTTTGGATCTGCCAATAATTGGAATTCATTTGCCCGAACAATGTCCAATCAAAGACAGGTAATTTGCGTAGACTTACGAAACCACGGGAACAGTCCTTGGCATTCAACCCACAGCTATGACGATTTAGCTACTGATGTCGCTATGATGCTAGATCAACCAGCAGACATAATTGGGCATTCAATGGGAGGCAAGGCTGCCATGGTTTTAGCGCTTAGGTACCCAAAATTAGTTAACAAGTTAATCGTGGCAGATATTTCACCTATCCGCTATAATTATTCTCAAATATCCATCATCAACACGTTATTAGCTATTGACTTAAATAAAGCCGAAAGCCGTGCACAAGTGATTTTGCAAATGCACGCTATTGAACCTGACCTTAGAGCATTCTTAGCTCATTCTATAAATATAAGAGAAAAAGTTTGGCGAATAAACCTAAAAACTCTAAAAAAAGATATGCACAAAATCATAGGGTTTCCAAAGTTTAATACAGAGTTCTTTGGAAAAACTTTATTTATATCTGGAGAAAAATCTGACTATACGCACGAAAGTCATAAACCAAAAATTAGAAGGCTATTTCCAAATAGCAGTTTTATAGGTATCCAAAATGCTGGGCACTGGTTACATGTAGAAAAACCTCTTGAATTCAAAGATATTACTAATAAATTTCTAAATGAAAAGTAGGCCGCCTAGTTTTAAAAGTTTGTTAATTATCCATCTTAAGTGCCGAAATAAACGCTTCTTGTGGTATATTAACTTTACCAAACTGCCGCATCTTCTTTTTACCGGCCTTTTGTTTCTCAAGTAACTTCTTTTTGCGTGTCACATCGCCACCATAACACTTCGCTGTAACGTCCTTACGCATTGCAGCCAATGTTTCCCTTGCCACGATCCTCCCGCCAATTGCCGCCTGTATAGGGATCTTAAACATATGACGAGGAATCAAATCTTTCAATTTTTCACACATTATTCGACCTCTTTGTTCTGCCCTATCTCGATGAACCATAATACTTAAAGCATCGACGGGCTCATCATTTACTAAAACCTGTAATTTCACAAGGTTATCAGTTCTATACTCGAGCATCTGGTAGTCAAAAGAAGCATAACCTTTCGATATACTTTTAAGTCTATCATAAAAGTCAAAAACAACCTCATTTAGAGGGAGATCATAAACAACCATTGCCCTAGAACCAGCATAGGTTAGCTCCAATTGAATTCCTCTGCGATCCTGACAGAGCTTTAACACATCTCCCAAATACTCGTCAGGTACTAAAATAGTTGCTTTTATTCTTGGTTCTTCCATATGGTCAACATGTGTCAAATCCGGCATATCCGCCGGATTATGTAGTTCAATAAACTTCTCGTCTCTCATATAGATATGATAAATTACTGATGGTGCAGTTGTTATTAATTCAATATCAAATTCTCGCTCCACACGATCTCGCACAACCTCAAGATGCAACAAACCTAAAAATCCACACCTAAATCCAAAACCCAATGCCGCTGAAGTCTCCATTTCATATGAAAACGAAGCATCATTCAGTGATAATTTCTCTATAGAATCCCTTAAGTCCTCAAACAGCGAAGAATCTATCGGGAATAACCCACAAAACACAACAGGTTGAGACGGCTTAAACCCATCCAAAGCTACTAGGGTCCCATTTTTTTCATGGGTAATCGTATCACCAACTCTGGTATCCCTTACCTGTTTAATCGATGCCGTGATGAAACCAATTTCTCCAGGCCCTAACAGGTCAACAGCCTCCATTTCTGGTCTGAATACTCCAATTTTTTCAACATGATGAACTGAATTGTTTGACATCATTCTAACTCGGTCTCCTTTTTTTAAGAAGCCGTCTACTACTCGGACCAAGACAATTACTCCTAGGTACGCGTCATACCAAGAATCAACCAACATAGCCTTAAGAGGTGCTTTTGGATCTCCAACAGGAGGGGGAAGCATAGAAACTATAGCTTCCAACGTCTGATGAATTCCTTGTCCAGTTTTTGCCGATACGAAGATGGCGCCTGAAGCGTCAATCCCAATTACATCCTCTATTTGCTCTGCAACTTTGTCACAATCACTTGCTGGTAAATCAATCTTGTTTAAGATTGGAACTATTTCGTGATCAGCATCAATAGCTTGGTAAACATTTGCTAATGTCTGAGCTTCCACACCTTGGGTGCTATCCACCACTAATAATGAGCCCTCAACGGCACGCATTGATCTACTAACTTCATATGCGAAATCAACATGGCCGGGTGTATCAATTAAATTTAGAACATAATCTTGGCCGTCATCAGAAAGATAATCCAATCTAACCGTATTTGCCTTTATTGTAATTCCCCGTTCCCTCTCAATATCCATTGTATCAAGAAGTTGTTCTTTCATATCCCTTTGACTGACCGTCCCAGTCTCTTGAATAAGCCTATCCGCCAAGGTTGATTTCCCGTGATCAATATGCGCCACTATAGAAAAATTTCTAATTTTTGATATTTCTGTCATGATCGACGCATATGAGATATGAGGAAGTCTGGGTCAAGTCCCAACACTAACTTTTATAAATAAAATATTATTGAAGTTAAGGTGGTGCTTGACAAAAAAACGTACACTTGGGTAAATTTATTAGTTATCTTGTCCAACAATTAAGTTAATCTCTATTTCACCAGAATTTTCGAAATTAAGCCAAATCTTTACGCTATCCCCAGTCAAAATTGGTTTGTTTGGACCCATCAACATTAAATGTTTACCCCCTGAAGTAAGGATGACTTCTTCTCCATTAGAAAAACCGATTCCCATCATTAGGTGCTTCATTTTAACAACACCATCAGCAGAAGTAATTGTGTCATGCAACATTGCTTTCTTAAAGACTAATGTTCTAGCAGACATTAATCTGTCAGAATTGTCATTATCATTTTTTATAGTCATGAACACAGCTGCCGATTTACCCGCTCCACCAGAAACTTTTATCAATGAATCACTAACTCTAATTTCAGCGATTACACTTTCAGAAAAGCACACAGCTGAAATGGCAACTGATAGAAAAATAGCTCTTAACATACGATAAATTCTTTTTTCAGATTCATTTAAAAAATTTAGATTAGGCTTAAACTACAGCTAATCTTGCTTTTTCAATATCTCTTTTAACTTTTTGAGCTTTTGAAGATAAAACCTCTGCTTTAGCCTTAGACATAAAACTATCTAAACCACCTCTATGGTCAACAGTTCTCAAAGCTGCCGCTGATATCCTGAATTTAAATGATCGGCCAAGAGCTTCAGAAATCAAAGTGACATCGTTAAGGTTAGGTAAGAATTTCCTCTTAGTCCTATTTTTAGCATGGCTAACATTATTACCAGACATTGGTCCTTTAGCTGTAAATTCACAAACTCGCGCCATAGTCTTTTCCTTAAATTCAAAGTTTTTTTAATATGTATTTAATACTGATGGTTGCCATTACTAGCACTAAGCTAATTCGTCAAGTGACCAGCATCAGAAATTCAGAGATTTTACTTATTATACAATTCAATTATTTTTTTTGCAGCGGAGTCTGGTGATAACTCGTTAAGTGCTACTTTCTTAGATAATATTTTCATCTGTTTTTTTACATCAGGTTTATTATTCATTTCGTTAATTATCCTATTTTGGACTTCACTTTCAAACCAGTGCACCGCCTGTTCCTCACGGCGCTTTAACCAGCTTCCACTTTCTTTTCTCCAATTTATTACCAACTGAATGTCCAACCAAACTTTATCAATCCCTTCACCAGAAACCGACGAGACTAGCGATACTTTAGGAAACCCTACTGGATCTTCTGCTCTATCTCTAAATAGCTCTACAGCGCCCGCATAGTCAGACTGGGTGCGCATTGCAGCCGGCTTTAGTTCTCCGTCTGCTTTGTTAACTACTATAATATCCGCAATTTCCATTATACCTCTTTTGACACCCTGCAAGTCATCTCCACCAGCAGGAGCTAATAAAAGTAGGAATAGGTCTGACATCTCGGACACCATTGTCTCTGACTGCCCCACCCCAACAGTCTCGATTATCACAACATCAAAACCCGCTGCTTCACAGATAGTAATAGATTCTCTTGTCCGCTGAGACACTCCTCCTAAATATGTTAGAGTTGGAGAAGGTCGTATAAATGCCTGCGGTTGCCGACTTAGTTTTTCCATACGTGTTTTATCACCAAGAATTGACCCCCCAGACTTTACCGAACTTGGATCAATCGCTAAAACTGCTACACTTAACCCTTTTTCAATCAGCATTAGACCAAACTTTTCAATAAAAGTTGACTTCCCAACGCCAGGGGTCCCAGACAAACCGATCCTTAAAGATTTGTTGCCAGATTTAGATAATAAATCAATCAGACAAACAGCCTCTTCTCTGTGATCTGCCCGAGAGCTTTCAACAAGAGTTATTCCCTTTGAGATTGCTCGCCTATCATTTTTTAAGATCCTACTGGCAAGTCTTCTAATTTCTTCCAAAACTCTCAATCTTTCATATACAAATTAATACTCTAGTAGTTATAGTCATATAAAGATACATTATGCTACAATTGTATAACAATTTGCAAAGGAACCTTTTAATGCGTTTTATCTTAGGTTTTTTCTTATTTTTTATCTTTACTTGTACAGTGGCATACGCTTCCAAAAGTAATACGGCCGTTTTTTCTTTGAAAATAAAGGGTTTAAATGTAGGGACGCTATCTTTTTTAGGAACACATGACGATAATAACTACACGATATCTGGTGAACTCAAAAGTGGGGGTATCTTCAAGTTCATTAACAAACAAAGATATAAAGCCACAACTGCGGGAACCTTAATTAATAGTTATTTCAAACCAGTAATATATACTGAGCTTAGAAATAAAAAAGGAAAAAAATCTTCAGCTAAACTTACATATAAAAACGGCATACCTCAAATAAGGGAGTATGATCCACCAAGACAAATAAAAGTAAATACAATAGACCCCAATACTCAAGGAGGAACAGTAGATCCTCTAACTGCCTTGTACGTCACATTGCGCGATAATAATAGTTTAGAGCCTTGTCAGCTTAAATTAGAGGTTTTTGATGGCAAACGAAAGTCGCAGGTTCGTTTATTTCCTGACCTCAAAAAGCGCGAAGATTTAATTATGTGCATAGGTGAATATAAAAGAGTGGCCGGTTTTTCAAAAAAAGATATGGAGGAAAAAACACGTTTTCCGTTTAATATTTTTTATAAAAAAACCAGAGAGTACCAATATTCTGTAAAAAAACTCGTTATTGAAACAGTTTATGGTACTGCGGTTTTAACAAGAAAAGCTCGGTAAACCTAAATAAGCAATTAGCAAGTAAAGACATAGTTAACTTGTTTTAAAATTATTTAATATTTTAATAAAGAGGGCCTGAAAGTAAAAGGGGTGCCAACATCCATCCAAACGGCTAATTTGGCAAAAAAGCTTAGCATCGAAGTTATAACTTTAGACACCGCGGGTCAGTTGGATTTAACAAATGACCAGGTCCGTATGAATTAACAACTAATGTGTTTAAATATAATCAGATTAATGTTAGTGCGTGACTACGAAAATATAGAGTACATAAAAAACCTGGAATAACTATTAGGATCCCCATTATGACGATGGAAAAAACTTTTAATTCAAATACAGTTGAAGGAAGAATTTACTCAAAATGGGAAGATGAAGGTTGTTTTAAAGCTGGTGCTAATGCCAGTATAAATGAAACGTTCTGTATTATGATACCCCCACCAAATGTCACAGGCATTCTTCATATGGGGCATGCTTTCAACAATACATTACAAGATATTCTAGTAAGATGGCACCGTATGCGAGGGTACGACACTCTTTGGCAACCAGGACAGGATCACGCTGGCATTGCCACACAAATGGTCGTGGAGCGGCAACTTGCAAAAGACAAATTGCCTTCACGCAAAGAGCTTGGTCGGGACCTTTTTCTAGAAAAAGTTTGGGAATGGAAAGAGCAGTCTGGTGGAACTATAATTGATCAATTAAAAAGACTGGGGGCATCTTGTGATTGGTCCAGAAATGCCTTCACAATGGATGAGCACTTTCAAAAAGCGGTCTTAAAAGTTTTTGTAGAAATGTATAATAAAGGTCTAATTTATCGAGGTACAAGATTAGTAAATTGGGATCCAAAATTTGAGACAGCGATATCTGATTTAGAAGTAGAAAATATTGAAGTTGATGGAAAATTTTTTCACTTTAAATACCTATTAGAGAATGGTGAGACCTATACATTCATTGAAAAAGACGAAGACGGTCAAATCATTCTTGAAGAAGAGCGTAACTATATAGCCATAGCAACCACCCGCCCAGAAACAATGTTAGGGGATGGAGCTGTAGCTGTTCATCCATCAGACGAACGCTACAAACAGATAATAGGTAAGAAGTTACATTTACCCTTATGCGACAGATTAATTCCAATAATAGAAGATGAATATCCTGATCCTAGCTTTGGTTCTGGAGCAGTAAAAATAACGGGTGCTCATGATTTTAATGATTATGCTGTCGCCAAACGTAATAATATACCACTTTACCCACTTTTAGATACAAAAGGTAATTTAAGAGATGATAATTCTTTAGAAAATACTGTTCCTGAAAAATATAAAGGGCTTGAAAGGTTCGTTGCACGAGAGCGCATTGTAACTGATATGAATGCGTTAAATTTAACTATAATAATCGAAGATAAAAAAATTATGCAACCGATAGGAGATCGGTCAAAAGTAGTTATCGAACCGATGCTGACTAATCAGTGGTTTGTGGATACTAAGAAAATTGTTCAACCCGCAATAGACGCCGTTAAAGTTGGTGAGACACGCATAATACCAGAAAGAGATGAAAAAGTTTATTTTCATTGGTTAGAAAATATTGAACCTTGGTGTATCAGCAGGCAACTATGGTGGGGACATCAAATTCCTGTGTGGTTTGATACAGATGGAAACGAATATTGTGCCACTACTGAAGAAGAGGCTCAGGAAATGGCGCCAGGGAAAGTCCTCACTCGCGATCCAGATGTATTAGACACTTGGTTTAGTTCCGGAATATGGCCTATTGGAACTCTAGGTTGGCCTGAAAATACTGAAGAATTAAAAAAATATTACCCGACAAATGTATTAGTAACTGGTTTTGATATCATCTTCTTTTGGGTGGCTAGAATGATGATGATGCAATACGCCATAATGGATCAAAAACCCTTCAGTACGGTTTATGTTCATGCGTTAGTAAGAGATGAGACAGGACAAAAAATGTCTAAATCTTCAGGTAATGTCTTAGATCCAATAGAGTTAATAGAAGAATACGGAGCAGATTCAGTACGCTTCACATTAACTGCAATGGCGGCAATGGGCAGAGATCTTAAACTAAGTACCCAAAGAATTGCCGGTTATCGCAACTTTGGGACTAAACTTTGGAATGCTGCACGTTTTGCAGAGATGAATGGATGCAAACTTCAAGATAGTTTTTCTCCTTCCAACGTTACACATAATGTTAATAAATGGATTGTCGGCGAAACAGGAAAAGTTCGTGAACTCACGGATAACTCACTGGCTAACTACAGATTTAACGATGTGGCTAATGGTTTATACGCCTTCGTTTGGGGGAAAGTTTGTGATTGGTACGTAGAATTTTCAAAACCCCTTTTAAATAACGAGGATCAAACAGTAGTTGATGAGACCAAAAACACTTTAGCTTGGGTTTTGGATCAATGCCTTATTCTACTACACCCAATAATGCCGTTCATTACCGAGGAATTATGGTCGTCTGTTGGGAACCATCAAAAACTATTAATTCATGCTGATTGGCCAACATATGGTACGGAGTTAATTGACAGCGTCGCAGATCAAGAAATGAATTGGGCAATAAGCCTGATAGAAAACATTAGATCTGTTAGAGGAGAAATGAATGTTCCTGCAGGTTTAAAAATTCCATTAATAATGATTAGTCTTGATAACTCTAAGAGACCGGGCTGGAATTTTAATACTGACTTAATTATGAAATTAGCTAGAATTGAAAAAATAACTGAAAATGCTAAACTTCCAAAAGGTTGTGTAAACATAACAGTAAACGGTGGTGAATTTGCTCTTCCATTAGCTGAAATTATTGATATTTCATCAGAAAAGAAAAGGTTAGAAAAAAACCTAACCAAAATTGAAAATGAAATAAGATCTCTCAAAGGACGTTTAGAAAATAATAAGTTTTTAGAAAGTGCTCCAGAGACCGTTGTAGCTCAAACACAAGTTGATTATAATTTGAAGAAGGAAGAAATAGAAAAAATAACAAATGCTATCAATAGGCTGAAAGATATAGAGGAGGCGTAAATTATGACTAGAAATACTGTTAAATTCACACCCCTTATAGACAGTCTTCCAAGTTCTGTTCCATTTGTTGGCCCAGAGACACAAGAACGATCCCGTTCTTCTAAGTTTTTAGCAAGGCTTGGCGCAAACGAAAATGTCTTTGGTCCCTCCCCCTTTGCCATAAAAGCCATGCAACAAGAATCAAAAAACCTTTGGATGTATGGAGACCCTGAAAATCATGATTTAAAGGAAGCACTTGCTGATCATCATCAAATAAATAAAAATGAAATTATAGTCGGTGAGGGGATAGATGGATTATTAGGTTACCTTGCTCGAATGCTAATTACGCATGGAGACACTGTGGTAACTTCTAATGGAGCATACCCAACCTTTAACTTTCATGTCTCAGGGTACGGTGGAGTTTTGCACAAAGTTCCGTACAAAAATGATATGGAAGATACAGAAGCTTTAATAAATAAGGCTGTAGAGGTTGGTGCAAAACTTATCTACCTTGCTAACCCCGACAACCCAATGGGAACATGGCACCCTAGCAATGTGATTACAAAGCTAATTAACTCGGTACCAGAAGGGTGCCTTCTTATTTTAGACGAAGCGTATATAGAGTTTGCAGACAAAGGCATAGCCCCAAAGTTAGATCCCAGCTCTTCAAAGGTCATACGAATGCGAACTTTTTCTAAGGGTTATGGACTTGCGGGTGCGCGAATAGGCTACGGGATTGGACATCCAGAGCTAATCAAGGGTTTCGATAAAATTCGTAATCACTTTGGTGTTAGTAGAATTTCTCAAATTGGTGCTCTCCATGCCCTTTTAGATCAAAATCACTTAGATAAGACAATTTTATTAGTAAAAGAATCTAGGGATAAAATAGCTAAGATAGCACTGAACAATGGGCTAAAACCTATACCATCTGCTGCAAATTTTGTTTGTATCGACTGTAATTCAGATGGAGATTTTGCACGTAAACTTCTTGGGCAGTTAATAGATAATGGAATATTTGTTAGAATGCCGTTTGTAATGCCACAAGATAGAGCAATCCGAATTAGCTGTGGGACAAAAAAGGATCTCGAGCTTTTAGAGCAAATATTACCTCGTGCCCTGTCAGCCATCCGCACAAATTAAAGACGCTGCTTCGAGAGCACCATCTCCATGTGGAATTTTTAAAGATTTCAAGCCTGCATCAATAGCCCCTAAAGTTCCTAAGACCATATGAGCATTTAAATGTCCCATGTGCCCAATTCGAAAAAATCCATGCCATGCTGGATCATTAGGATCAGCCATTCCAATACCAATACCAAGTGTAACTCCAGTGTTTTCAGTTAACCAATTACGCAACTTAGTTCCAAATAACGGATCAATTCTAACAGCAGTTACAGCATGGCTTCTATCCTTTGGTTCTTTAATGTTTAGCTCTAGAGAACCTTCAGAGCTCCATCTATCTAAAGCTGACCATATTGAATTCGCAAGGATTTTGTGTCTTTTCCAAACCAAATCTAACCCTTCTTCATGTATGATCATAGTCAGAGCTTCTCGCAGCCCAAGTAAATGATGCGTGGGGGCAGTGCCACAAAAGTATTCATAGAAGTGACTCGGTTGAGCCCGAGGGATCCAATCCCAATAACTTGAGACTAACTTTAAACTCCTCCTGCGCTCCATAGCTTTTTCATTAAAGAAAACAAAACTCATACCTGGAGGAACCATCAACCCCTTCTGACAACCAGCCACCATCACATCGACACCCCATTGATCCATATGCATTTCATCACATCCTAGGCAAGCTATACTATCTACCATCAATAATGCTGGATGATTACATTTATTAATCAGCTCTCTGATGCTTAAAATATCTGTTTTAGCGCTTGTGGCAGTATCTACTTGAACAACGAGTACCGCCTTGATTGTTTTCTTCTTGTCTTCATTTAATATCCGTTCAACAGTTTCACCTTGAACTACACTTCTATGTCCAAAGTCCACCAATTCAACCTCTAGACCCCTCTGTTTTGCCATTTCTGCCCAGCTATGTCCAAAGCGCCCTGTTGCCAGCACAAGGATATTATCCCCTAAAGCCAATACGTTAGCTAGAGAAGCTTCCCAAGCAGCGTGACCATTACCGATATACATAGCAACATAGCCATCAGTCTTAGCAATTTTTTTCAAATCGGGGACAAGACTGTCAGTAGTATCTAATAGAGATCCAACATATATATTAGGTGCAGCAGTATGCATCGCGTTTAATACTCGGTCAGGTATTACAGACGGCCCAGGGATCGCTAAAATATTTCTTCCATTAGCTAATGACATTTTCTATCGTTTCCTTAAATATGAATCTCTTGATAAACTGAATGAGTTGACAGTGTTTTATAAGTTCACAAGTTAAAGATACGATCTACAACAAAATAACAATACGATATATGACATATATACAGGTTTTCTAGAAAATAATTTTTACCTCTGACAAAATAATAACATAAGGGTCTATTATAATATTTAGAAATATTAAATTATTTCGACAGAAAGCTATCATTAATTTTTTGCATAGCATAGTTAAACTAAAAAATGTTATGATTCATAAGGAGGTACTTTGCTTATGAGCGCTAAAAGAAACCGTACTATCATTGAAATTTCCGGTGAAGAAACGCTAAAGTTTCTTCAAGGGCTTATAACAAACGATATAGATAAGTTAGATAAGGGCATTATCTATGCGGCTATGTTAACACCACAAGGAAAGTATTTTGTGGATTTCTTTATTGTTGCTTATAAAGGTCGTGTATTAATTGATGTATCCAAAGAAGTTAGTGACGATCTACAAACAAAATTATCGCTATACCGTTTAAGGACAAAAGTAGATATAATTAAAACAAACATAAGTGTGTCTACAGGAATTGATAACCCGCCTTTAGGCGCTTTTAACGATCCCAGACATGCGGCTTTGGGTTGGAGATCGTATGAAAACAGCTCAATTAATCAAGATATAGACTGGAAAAAGCTACGGGTAAAACATGGTATTCCAGAGACAAATATAGAATTAATTCGAGATAAGACCTATATTCTAGAAGCAAGTTTTGAGAAGTTAAATGGTGTTGATTTCAAAAAAGGTTGTTATGTTGGCCAAGAAATAACCGCTAGAATGAAACACAAAACTACCTTAAAAAAAGGTTTGATAAAAGTTTCAGTAATTGGTGAAACCCCTGTTGGCACTGAAATACTAGCTGATGGCCGGCCAGCTGGAATACTATACTCTCAATCAGAAGGACATGGACTAGCTTTCCTCAAGCTTGACCGTGCTTCTCCAAAAATGCAAGCAGGTGAAGCAACAGTTATAATTGAGAACTAGGCTCGTTATATTAAGAAGAAGATCTTATAATTGTAGAAAATTGTTCAAAAATCTCACCGTTTCCAGCAATAATTTCACCATCCTCAAGTTCATTTTTCTCAGGGCTTATACTCTCGACCAACCCCCCACTTTCCCTTACAATTAAAATTCCTGCTGCTGTATCCCAAGGAGACAGACCCCTCTGCCAAAATCCGTCAAAACGCCCAGCAGCAACATAAGCAAGATCAAGTGCAGCAGCTCCAAAACTTCTAACGCCTGCGCACTTTGGTAATAAAAGCCCTAATTCCTTGAGTGAAATAGAGAGGTTTTCATCTCCCGAGTGAGGAACCCCTGTGGCATATATAGTTTCTTGCATTCTCTTGCGGCCAGAAACTCGTAATCTGGTATCATTAAGCCAAGCGCCTTGGCCTTTTTCTGAAATAAACATTTCATCTGTGCAAGGGTCATATATTACAGCAGAAACTATTTCATTTTTATGCTCTAAGGCTATTGAAATAGCCCAATGAGGTAAGCCATGTAAAAAGTTTGTGGTTCCATCAAGAGGATCAACAATCCATCTTCGGGTTGGATCCTCACCCTTAATCGGCTCACTTTCCTCACCCAACCAACCGTAAGTTGCCCTTGCTTCCAATAACTCCTCTTTAATGATCTGTTCGGCGGCTCGATCAGCTCTAGAAACAAAGTCTCCCGCACCTTTTATCGAAACCTGTAAGTTTTCGACTTCTCGGAAATCTTTTGTCAAGCTTCTACCTGCAACCCTAGCAGCTTTGATCATTAAATTCAGATTGGCACTGCCTTGCAAATTTATTACTCCTTAATATGGTTAGCCGGCGTATAGCCGCTAGACTAAGATATTAAAAGAACAATCAGCATTTATATAAAAAGGAGTTGAGAAGGTTTTATTATAGCTTTTAAAAAAACATTATCCTTCAAATATAGACTTACTAATATACCTCTTTTGAACTTAGAGGGATCATCACTAAACCGCCATTCCCTCAAGAGTAATAATCACTCAGTCAATTTAATTTTATTTAAACACCATCTCATAATTGCTTTTTGGACATGCAACCTATTCTCAGCTTCGTCAAAAACTACAGAGCTCTTTCCATCTAAAACCTCTGACGTCACTTCTTCACCCCTATGAGCAGGCAAGCAATGCATAAATAAAGCCTCTTTTTTTGCTTTTTTCATCAAATTTTCATTTACTTGGTATTCGGAAAGAACATTATGAAGGGAACGTCGATCAGATTCAGAGTGATGCATTGAAACCCAGCTATCAGTAATAATTAGGTCAGCATTTTCTACAGCCGCACTAACATCTCTTTGAACCTCAAAGACTGCTCCGTCGGCGATAGCATTTTTCACTACTTTTCTATCTGGATCTAAAGCACTTGGTCCAGAAAACTTTAATGAGAAATTGAATTTTGCTGATGCCTGAATAAGAGAATTACAAACATTATTTCCGTCTCCAATCCACAGGACTTCTTTGCCCGAAATTGATCCTCTTTTTTCTTCAAAAGTTAATATATCAGCCATAATTTGGCAAGGATGAGAATAGTCTGTCAAACCATTTATAACAGGCACTGTCGAATGTTCAGATAACTCCCTTAAAGTTTCTGCAGAAAAGGTTCGTATCATAATAAGATCAACATACCTTGATAGAACTTGGGCTGTATCACTAACAGATTCACCATGCCCTAATTGCATGTCTTTTCCACTTAAAATTAAACTTTGACCGCCCAGTTGCCGAACTCCAACATCAAAAGAAACTCTAGTTCGAGTTGATGGCTTTTGAAATATTAATGCTACAACATATCCAGCTAAAGATGCATCTTTATCAAGTTGACCCTTAGGAAAACCTTTGCGTAATTCCTTGAGTTGTAAAGCATCGTCAATAATAGAACTCAGATCCTTAGCACTAACTTGATCAATATCTAGAAAATGTTTCAAAGGGTTGCCTCTAGTGATAGAGCTGTTTGTTCTAACCTATGAAAAGCCTCAGTAAGTTCTACTTCAGAAATGTTTAAAGCTGGTAGCAACCGAATAACGTTATCACCTCCGGGAACTAATAATAGGTTATGTTTGTAAGCCATTGCAACCACATCCATGTTTGGCACTTTGCACTTCATACCAAGCATGAGCCCCTCCCCTCTTACTAGCTCAAATATTTCCGAATGCTCTGCTATTAAACTCTCCAATTTCTGACGGAAAAAACCAGCTTTTCTACTGACATCAGCCAAAAAATCAGGATGGGATACTATGTCTAACACCTTCAACCCTACGGCGCAGGCAAGTGGGTTACCTCCATAAGTAGAGCCGTGTGTTCCCGCCGTCATTCCTGAGGCCGCCTCCTCAGTTGCAAGGCACGCGCCTAACGGGAATCCATTTCCAATACCTTTAGCAATTGCCATAATATCGGGATAAACACCTGCCCATTCGTGAGCAAATAATTTTCCTGTTCTTCCAACGCCACACTGTATTTCGTCAAATATTAGTAATACACCAGTTTGGTCACAAAAATTTCGAATTACTTTTAAAAAATCATCTGAGAGCGGAATTATACCACCTTCCCCTTGTATTGGCTCAACAATAATTGCTGCAACATCTGGGTCTTGAATTTTATTTTTAAGTTGAGAATAGTTGTCTTCTTCAATCGGAATTTGAATAAAACCAGGCAGCAAAGGACCAAATCCCTTAGTAAGCTTTTCGGAACCAACTGCAGATATTGTCGCCATAGTTCGACCATGAAAAGCATTGTCAAATGTAATAATAGTTGACCGGTTTGGTTCACCTTTTTCAAACCAATACTTCCGAGCCATTTTGATAGCACACTCCATAGATTCCGCCCCAGAATTAGTAAAGAAAACTGTGTCGGAAAATGTTTCAGAAACCAATCGTTCAGCTAGCTCTTCCTGATTCGGAATTTCATACAGGTTTGAAACATGCCATAATTTTGTTGCTTGTTCTTGAATGGCAGCTACCAGTTCTGGGTGAGCGTGACCTAAAGCGGTTACAGCAATTCCAGCGCCCAGATCTAGATAGCGTTTATTTTTCTCATCAAAAAGCCAACTACCTTCTCCTTTAACAAACCTCAACGGTGCCCTAGAATAGTTTGGCAAAACTGGTGTCATCATTAGTTAAATTCCTTAATTACCGATAAGAATGTCACATATTTTATATATTATTCTTAATAGTCAATGCCTATGAAAATATTGTGACTCAGGTGGCTAATTTCTATACGAAATTTTGATCGTTATTTAAAAATTCGCAATTTCCTTATATTGTTTTACATATAAGGAAATTGCGAGTAGGAAGCTACTTATATACTGGCCCCAATAGGGCCACATTTAATTAAGGTTTTGATTATGGCTTGGACAGACGAACGTGTAGAAATACTAAAAAACTTATGGGTCGAAGGTCAATCTGCGTCCTTTATCGCCAAACAGCTGGGAAGCGTAACTAGGAACGCGGTTATAGGAAAAGTGCATAGACTAGGCCTGTCAAATAGGTCAAGTGGCTCACCAGCTAAGGCGGCACTAAAAGAAAAGGCAGCACCAGATCAGAAGAAAGCTCCTATTAAGGTTAAAATAGAAGTAGAGGAAAAACCTGATTTAGTACCAGCACTTGCAAAACCAATCCCTAGACCAAAATTAATAATAAAAGCAGGCCAACCTCTACCACCACAGCCGTCTGCTAATGAAATTAGTCCAGAGGCACTCGCGACTGTACGAGAAGTTGAAAAAAAGGCTAAAAAGCTTAGTGTCATGGAACTCACTGAACGAACGTGTAAATGGCCTGTGGGCGACCCCGCCACTGAAGATTTCTGGTTCTGTGGTTTAACAGCTCAAGCAGGAAAACCTTACTGCGAGGCACATGTAAGCGTTGCGTTCCAACCGATGAGCACCAGAAGAGATAGGCGCCGCTAATTGTTAATAGATGAGTTATGAAAAAGCCAGATGTCCTTAAATCAAAAATCTAAACGGCCAGATGTTGCCCCGAAAATAGGCATCACTATTAACTCTGAAAAAAGTCAACCAAAAATTGGTATGGTCTCGCTAGGTTGTCCTAAAGCTTTAGTTGATAGTGAACGTATTTTAACTAGATTACGCGCAGAAGGGTATTCTATCAGTCCTGATTATGCCGGTGCAGATGCAGTAATAGTAAATACTTGTGGTTTCTTAGATTCAGCAAAAATTGAAAGTTTAGAAGCTATTGGAGAAGCTTTAGAAGAAAACGGTAAGGTTATTGTTACTGGCTGTCTAGGAGTGGAAGAAGGTTTGATTAAAGAGACTCACCCAAATGTTTTATCCGTAACAGGCCCCCAGCAATACGAGAGGGTTTTGGATGCAGTGCATAGTGCTGTACCAGCAAGACCTAATCCATTTTTTGATTTACTACCCACGCCACAGGTCTCATTAACGCCCAGGCACTACAGTTATTTAAAAATTTCTGAAGGTTGTAACCACAAATGCAAATTCTGTATTATACCTTCTATGCGGGGAAAACTAAACTCTAGACCTTCACATGCAATTCTTAGAGAAGCAGAAAAACTAGTTCATTCAGGAGTGAAGGAACTTTTAATAATTTCTCAAGATACGTCAGCGTACGGGCTTGACTTAAAATATAAAAAGAACCTCTGGAACAATAAAGAGGTGAAAAGCCATATTACCGATTTAACAAGGGAACTTGGAACATTAGGTGCTTGGATCAGACTTCACTATGTTTATCCTTACCCACATGTCCGTGAACTAATTCCAATAATGGCTGATAAGAGAAATAATGTATTACCATATTTAGACATTCCCTTTCAGCACGCCCATCCAGATGTTTTAAAGCGGATGAGTAGACCTGCAGCTTCAGCCAAAACCCTTGACGAGATATTGGCTTGGAGAGCAGAGTGTGCGGATCTGTCAATTAGATCTACTTTTATAGTTGGTTTTCCAGGTGAAACAGAAAAAGAGTTTGAAACACTATTAGACTGGTTAGACGAGGCTCAGTTAGATAGGGTTGGTTGTTTTAAGTATGAAAATGTTAAGGGGGCAAGATCTAACAATTTACCTGACCACATTTCGGATGAAATCAAAGAAGACCGTTGGCAACGCTTCATGACCAAGGCTCAATCCATTTCCTATACAAAACTACAGAAGAAAATAGGTAATAAATGTGATGTAATTGTGGATAGCGTAAGTAAAGAATTAGCAATATGTAGAACGATGTCAGATGCGCCAGAGATTGATGGTAACTTATTTATTGATAAAAAAATCAAATACTTAAAACAAGGTGATATAGTTAAAGTAAGAGTGACCGGTGCAGGAGATTATGATTTATTTGGTGAACTCTTAAATGAAAACTAATATACGGGTTTTATATAATGCAGAATGTCCAATTTGTAATTTTGAAATCAAACATTATCAGAAATATACTAACAACAAGAAAATTCCTATTCAGTTCGATGATCTGAATAGTTCGCTCCTAGCACATTGGAACATCTCGGCTGATCTTGCAGCCAGAAAGCTACATGTCGAGATAGGTGGAGAAATAAAAGTAGGCATGGATGGTTTTTTGGCATTATGGAATACGATGCCAAAATATCGTTGGTTATTTCATATTTTTAAACAACCAGTTATGAAACAAGTCTCTTCATTTGTTTATGATCACATATTAGCACCATATATCTATATTTTACACGTGCGTAGAAAAAAGAACATAAGAATGCGTAATCAATAACTTATTAAATATATTTAGTCCTAATTCTAGGAGAAGAAAAATGAGTACTGGTTTTTTTTGGGATGAGAAATGTTTTTGGCATGGAGGTGGTGATTTTGCTTTCACTCTCCCACTTGGAGGTTTGGTGCAACCGATGTCTACCGGAGGTCTACCAGAAAACCCAGAGACAAAACGGCGATTAAAGAATTTGATGGACGTCACAGGCCTATTAAGCGAATTGGATACAGGATCACACAGTGAGGCCTCTGTTGAAGACCTATTAAGGGTACACCCAAGAGAATTTTTAGAAAAATTCAAAACATTGTCCGATAAAAATGGTGGAACAATTGGCCTAAATATACCCTTTTCAAAAGGTGGCTTTGAGATAGCTTCTCTATCTGCTGGTTTGGCAAAAGGAGCTGTTTTTTCTGTACTAAAAGGCATAAACCAGAATTCATATGCGTTATCTCGGCCACCAGGGCACCACTGCCTAAGAGACCTTCCAAACGGGTTTTGTTTACTATCAAATATATCCATCGCTGTTGAAGCAGCATTAGCAGAAAAATTAACCGAACGAGTCGCAATTGTTGACTGGGATGTCCATCACGGAAATGGAACAGAGGCAATTTTTTATGATAGAGCAGATGTACTTACAATATCCTTACACCAAGATAGATGTTATCCTATAGATACAGGTGCAGCTTCAGATATTGGAGTTGATATGGGAGAAGGTTATAACATGAACATACCTCTTCCCGCAGGTGGAGGCCATGCGCTTTATGTAGAAGCTATGGAACGACTAATTTTGCCCCGTTTAAGAGAGTTTCAACCAGATATTATAATAATTGCCTGTGGTTTTGATGCCTCTGCCATTGATCCTTTAGCAAGAATGTTAGCTACATCTGAAACCTTTGGCCAACTTACAAAATTTGTAATGGGTGCTGCGAATGAGCTTTGTAGTGATAGACTCGCTATGGTTCACGAAGGCGGTTACTCAGAAGTATATGTTCCTTTTTGCGGTCACAGAGTGATCCAAGAACTTTCTAGTAGTTCAATTACAGCTGACGATCCCTATAAATTTCTTTTCGAAAGTAGGCAACCTAATCAACGTGTTCAGAATTTTTACTCAGAGTTAATTACTGAACTTGAACAATTTTTCTTTTAAATAAATATTATTAATTGACTTCAAGGCTATCAGCGGCAAGAACAAATTTAGGAAATGATGGGAATTAAAAAATGAAAAAAGTTTTTAATAATGCTGAAGCGGCTCTTTCAGGGCTTTTAAAAGATGACATATTTATCGCGGCCGGTGGATTTGGTCTGTGTGGAATTCCAGAGTTACTCTTAAATGCCATAAGAGAGTCCAAAGTTAAAAACCTTACTTTCGCGTCAAATAATGCTGGCGTAGATGACTTTGGGATAGGTATTCTTTTGCAAACAAAACAGGTAAGAAAAATGATTAGCTCATATGTTGGAGAGAATGCAGAGTTCATGCGCCAATATCTATCAGGAGAGTTAGAGCTTGAATTTAATCCACAAGGAACACTAGCTGAGAGAATGCGGGCTGGCGGTAGTGGCATTCCTGCTTTTTATACAAAGACAGGCGTCGGAACAATAATAGCCGATGGTAAAGAACATAAAGATTTTGATGGTGAAACCTACATCATGGAAAGAGGTTTAGTTGCTGATATTTCGATAGTAAAGGCCTGGAAAGCTGACGAGACCGGGAATCTGGTTTTTAGAAAAACTGCACGTAACTTTAATCCACCAGCTGCTATGTGTGGGAAGGTTTGCGTCGCAGAAGTTGAAGAGATAGTACCAACTGGTTCACTTGATCCAGACCTAATACACCTTCCTGGAATTTATGTTCACAGATTAATCCAAGGTGATCACGAAAAGCGTATCGAACAACGCACTTTACGAGAGGTTAAATAATATGGCTTGGGATAGAAACCAAATGGCTGCAAGAGCAGCTCACGAACTTCAAGATGGGTGGTATGTAAATTTAGGTATAGGAATTCCCACGCTCGTATCTAACTACATACCAAAAGGGATAGAGGTTACACTACAATCTGAAAATGGCATGTTAGGCATGGGACCCTTTCCAACAGAGCAAGAGCTTGATTCTGATCTTATAAATGCTGGCAAGCAAACTATCACCGAATTACCACAAACTTCATATTTTGATTCTGCGCAAAGCTTTGGGATGATACGGGGTGGAAAGATTGCAATGGCAATTCTAGGTGCTATGGAAGTTAGTGAAGCTGGTGATTTAGCAAACTGGATGATACCTGGAAAACTCGTAAAAGGTATGGGAGGTGCCATGGATTTAGTTGCTGGTGTGGGTAGAGTAGTCGTAGTAATGGATCATACAAATAAACATGGTGATAGCAAAATATTAAAGGAATGTACTTTACCTTTAACTGGAAAAGCTGTGGTAAACCGGATAATAACAAATCTTGGTGTTCTTGATGTCGTAGACGGTGGATTAAAGATTGTCGAGACAGCTGATGGCGTAACAAGAGAAGAGTTGGTTGAATCAACCAAAGCAACAATTATAACTTAATAACCGCTCATATATCTAGATAATTAGACCTCCATATTATTTATAAGTAATGAACAAACTATTACTTAAAACAGCTATAGACTAAGTTTTTGGATCAGGATTCTCTGTATGCCCGTCCACAGAGATAACTTGACCAGAAACAAATCTTGCTTCATCACTCGCCAAGAAAACCATCATATTCGCAATATCATCGGCTTCAATAAAGGATCGCATTGAGGTGCCCGAAGCATAGCCATTATATACTTGATCTCTTGTTAGCCCTTTTAACTTTGCTTCTCTAGCAAGCACAAGTTCCATTCTAGGCCCTTCTACCGCGCCAGGACAAACTGCGTTGGCACGGATACCAAATGGACCTAATTCCATTGCTAAGGTTTTCATAAACCCAATTATTGCCCATTTAGCCGCTGAATAAGGCGCGCGATTAGGATAGCCATAAATACCGGCAGTTGATGATGTAAATAGAATGGAACCTGCTGACCTTTTTTTCATCAACGGAATTGTATATTTACTAGTGAGAAATGCTCCTTCTAAATTTACTGCCAGACAATTCTTCCAATCTGAGAGTTCAATTTCCTCTGTTAAGCTGGTTGGCCCTGCGCTACCTGCATTACAGCAAACTGTATCTAAAGCACCCCACTCAGAAGTGATTTCTTCGAATAAACTCTTAACCTTTATTTCGTCACTTACGTCTAGTAAGGATCTTTTCCAACTTTGTGGAACTTCATCAAGAGTAGATTCATTAATGTCACAAACCCATATATTGTAACCTTTATCAGCGAACCTTTCAGCTATTTTTTTACCAATACCTGCCGCTCCAGCCGTTACTAATACATTTTTCATTTCTTATTACCTATCGATGCCCCCACCCCATCAGGTCGAGGTAGATTAGAGTGACATTTAGCTATTTTTCTCAAAGTAATTAAAATTGCATCACTAGGCATAGACGAGCTCCTAGTATCTAAGTTGACGTGGATAAGTATATGTTCACCACTTGCTATATAACGATCTCCGTTCTTCATAATATGAAAGAGGTGGAGTTTTTTTCCTTCCCCAACCAAGCAATATGTAAAGATTGTTATCAATGATCCCGCCAAAACTTCATCTATGTGTCTTATGTGGGTCTCAGCAGTGAAATAACTATTTCCAGATGAAATATAATTTGAATCACACCCAATAATTTCCATAAATCGATCCGTAGCATCCCCAAAAGCTTGTAAATAACGCGCCTCATTCATATGATTATTATAATCAACCCAGTCTAATGGTACTACTCGGGAAATAGTTTCAATTGGTTTATCAAATTTATATTCTTTTTTTTCTATAAATTTGTCGAGCGCGTTAAGGTGCGCTCCAACGCCCCAATTTTGCGACTTAAGGGATCTCATAATACCTACTAAGTTGTTATCGCGAATTACCTCTAATTCTCTAATTGTATGACTACCAGATTGAGCATCAGATTGGTTCGAAATTTTTTCTATTAACGATGGGGTTAGTTCTGGAACATCCATTAGTTTGGTCCAAGGCCAAGATAAAGTTGGGCCAAATTGTTCGATAAAATGCTTCATACCTGCTTCACCGCCGGCCAATCGATAAGTTTCGAATAAACCCATTTGTGCCCAACGCAATCCAAAACCAAATCTAATAGCGTTATCTATCTCTTCTGTAGTAGCTATATCATCCTTTATAAGCCAAAGCGCTTCTCGCCAGACAGCCTCTAAAAGTCTATCTGCAATATGTGCATCAATCTCTTTATTTACGAGTAAAGGGAACATACCGATATCAAATAAAATTCCTTTAGCTTTTTCTTTGGCTTTATCAGGAGCGTCAACGGTAAGAACTAATTCGACTAAGGGTAATAGGTAAACAGGGTTAAACGGATGCGCCACCATTATACGATTTTGGGAGCTCGTAACATTATTCAATTCAGAAGGCTTAAACCCGGACGTCGAGGAACAGATAATCGCATTTTTATCTGAATACTTTAAGATATCATTATATACAGCATGCTTAAGGTCTAATCGTTCAGGTATACTTTCTTGTATCCAAGTTGCATTTTTCACAGCACATTGGATAGAGCTGCAAAAAGTTAAAACTCCCTCTTCTGGTAATTTTTCTTCATACAAACCAGGCAAAGAACGTCTAGCATTACCTAAAATTTCATTTACTTTTCGATTAACATCAGGGTCTCTATCAAAAATATTAACGTTCCAACCCATTAGCAGGAACCTAGAAGCCCAACCAGCACCAATTACACCACCACCAATGATTGAAGCTACTTTTTTCATAGAATTTCCATCCCTTAATTAAAATTTTAAAGAGGAGCTCTTTTAGACAATTTCAGCTTCTCTCTAACTTTTTCAGGTCCAATGACTCTAGCACCCATTTTTTCGATTATATTAACTGCTCTATCAACCAGAGCTTCGTTAGTAGCGAAGACTCCCTTTTCAAGTAATAAATTATCTTCGAGACCAACTCGAACGTTACCTCCTGCTAATACACTAGCAGCGACATAAGGCATTTGGTTTCTTCCCAAAGAAAAAGCAGAGAACGTCCAATCTTTTGGTACATTATTAACCATGGCCATTAACGTATTCATATCGTCTGGTGCCCCCCAAGGAACCCCCATACATAATTGCACTAAACCTGGGGATTTTAAAATCCCATCTTCAACAAGTTGCTTTGCGTACCAAAGGTGTCCTGTGTCAAAGGCTTCAATCTCAGGACACACACCTAGACCAGTCATCATTTTTCCCATTGCTGTTAACATTCCAGGCGTATTTGTCATAACATAATTGGATTCAGCAAAATTCATCGTTCCACAATCCAAGGTACATATCTCAGGTAAACATTCAGCCACATGCGCCACTCGTTCTTCGGCTCCCGCCATGTCTGTACTATTTGAAAGTGCTAAGGGGTCGTCAATTGACCCAAAAACCATATCTCCACCCATACCGGCAGTAAGGTTTAAAACAACATCCGTCTCAGAATCTCGTATTCTGTCTGTCACTTCTCTATAGTATCTGAGATTTCGCGAAGGTGCTCCTGTATCTGGATCTCTAACGTGACAATGAACTATAGCCGCCCCTGCCTTACCAGCAGCGATAGCACTGTCAGCAATTTCCTTAGGTGACCTTGGAACATTAGGACTGCGATCCTGAGTGCCCCCTGACCCAGTCACCGCACAAGTAATAAAAACTTCTCGGTTCATTTGTAACGGCATTTTTTAACTCCTTTAAAAGATACTATCTGTATATTACTAATCATCTTAAGAAAATCTTACAACATAGACTATATCCAATCTAAGTATTGGTTCAGTAGGGCATAGGGCGAGCTTTATGAACTTCACTAATATCATCTAGTATTTCTTTATTTAAATTAACATCAATTCCGTCAATTATAGTTCTTAACTGGTCTAAATTCGTGGCCCCAAAGATCGGAATAGCCTTAAAGGGTCTATATTTAAACCAAGCTAAGGCCATATGAATTGGGTTCAAGTTGTATTTTTTTGCTATATCAATGTATCCTTGAGTTGCGGGTAAAACACGTGGAGATGACCTTCCACCCATCGTATTATTAATAGACATTCTAGAGCCTTTTGGTATTTTTTCATTTTGATATTTTCCCGTAAGATAACCAGCCGCCAAAGGAGAAAAGCCTAGTAGGGTAACATTTTCATTTACGGATAATTCAGCTAAATCTGTATCGAACAGTCGACACAATAAAGAATACTCATTTTGAATACTTAAAACTTTTGGCCCGCCTAATTTTTCTGCAATTTGAATCCACATTGACGTTCCCCAAGCAGATTCATTAGATAAGCCAAAATGACGTATGTTCCCAATCTGTATCTGCCTTTGTAATTCTTCTAGAGTATCTTCAATATGGGATACCGTATTTTCTTTAACTTGTTGAGATGGGTCAAAAGTCCAGTTTTTTCTGAACATATAACTTCCCCTATTAGGCCAATGAAGTTGATATAAATCAATATAATCTGTCTTTAATCTACGTAATGAAGATTCAATAGATCTTCTTAAGCTATCAGATGAAATAGCTTCCCCACCTCTAATATCTAAATTTCCTTCACCAGAAATTTTTGTTGCCAAAATAATAGAATCTCGTTTCTTTGTTTTATTCAACCAACTACCAATTACCTCTTCAGTTACACCAATAGTATCTTTAGATATTGGATTCACTGGGTACATTTCAGCGGTATCAAGAAAATTGATATCGTTATCTATAGCAAAATCAATTTGATTATGAGAATCTACCTCATTAGTTTTATTAAATGTCATTGTTCCAAGACAATATTGGGAAACTTTTAACTTACTATCTCCCAGCAATAATTTTTCCAATTTCTTTTCCTTTTTAAATAGATCTGTAAGCTTATAAACCTATAAAAAATAAACAACAATTATTAATAATATATTGAGAACAAAACAAGAACATGCTAATTGAATAGAATGCAATATAACAGTTTCAATAGTAATCTAAATTTAAATAGAAAATTCTTAAAAATGGATGAAGGAATTGTATTTTCCTTCGAAAGGGCACATGAAATTTTTGGAAACTCTCGACGCACCTGTGCCCTCTGGATAGCAACAAAAATTAATGGTCCAATAGTCTGGATTCGTCCAAACTGGTTTAGTGATCAACTTTTTCCAGATGGAATTATAGGTTGGGTTAATCCTGGACGCCTAATAACTATAAGTACGGGGTGTTCTAATGATATTTTATGGGTTGCGGAAGAAGCACTACGGTCTGGAATCACAAAGTTAGTAGTTCTCGAAGTTACCACACATCCAACATTAAAATCTGTAAGACGTTTAAATCTAGCTGCTGAAACAGGTAGAAAAGAAAGAGACAACCATGCCCTCTGTTTAATGTTAACATCACAAAATGGAGGGGTTCAAGGCGCGGAAAGCCGCTGGTCTATGTCGATGCAACATACTGCAAGGGAGACTATGTGGGAATTAGAGTGCATTAAGTCACGACATACTCCACCATCAACTTGGAAATTAGAAAATAATCTAAAAAAGATTACTGTCAGAAAGTAATTTAAAACATAAATTACTTTTTATATCACAACCTTTACACTTTTATAGAGTTTAGCTTAAATAAATGTATCAATGTAAATAGGTCAGACTAATGCGTATTATTATCTCTTTTATCCCCCTCTTTTTATCAGTGATCCTATTACAGCTTAGTACTTCAGGCATAGGTCCTCTCGATGCGTTGTCTGGTTTGAAATTAAATTTTTCAAATCTTCAAATTGGACTCTTAGGATCATCACACTTTTTTGGTTTTTTTATTGGTTGTTGGTGGGCCCCGAGGCTTATGGGATCAGTAGGTCACAGTAGGGCATTTGCAGCTTTTACCGCCTTAGGGGCAATCGGAATTATAGCTCATACACTGACATCAAATCCATATGCTTGGGCTATCATGCGCATTGCGTCTGGCTTATGCGTAGCCGGATGTTACACAGTTATTGAAGCGTGGTTAAACGGTAAAGTCACCAATCAAACGCGAGGTCGCGCGATGGGAACCTACCGAATGGCTGATATGGGTGCTGCTATGCTTGCTCAACTATTAATTGGCTTGCTAGAACCTGCTTACTATATCTCCTACAACTTGTTAGCTATTTTATGTTGTCTTGCTATCTTACCATTAACTGTAACAAAAGCTTCTCAACCACAAACACCTACAACTCCAAGGCTTCGACCTAAACTAGCACTCCAGAGATCCCCTCTCGCAACATTTGGTGTTGTTATTGCTGGGTTAACTGCATCTTCATTTCGGATGGTCGGACCAATTTATGGAGAAAGTATAGGCCTAAGAGCAGACCAAATTGGGTATTTCCTTGCACTTTCTGTCCTTGGTGGAGCTATTGCTCAATACCCTATAGGTTGGTTGGCTGACAAATATGATCGTCGAAGGGTCTTAATAAGCCTTTCATTAGCAACTATCGTAGCCTGCACAATAACGATAGTATTTGCTAAACACGGCACTGTATATATCTTAACTAGTTCTTTTCTTTTTGGCTTCTTTACATGGCCAATTTTTTCAATATCTGCGGCTCATGCCAACGATTTTTCCAACTCTGAAGAGCGCGTAGAACTCGCAGCGGCACTTATATTCTTTTATGCAGTTGGCGCTATAGCCTCTCCCTTGTTTACGGCTCAGCTAATACAGTATTTTGGACCATCGTCTCTATTTATATTCTTTTCCATTGGACATTTGGCATTAATTGTTTTCGGCATATCTCGATCAAGAGTAAGGCCAACTAATGAAGTTCGGACCCCCTATGTTTCAATCCCGCGAACAAGTTTTGCTATTGGTCGGTTACTCCGTCGTTCTCGAAAATAAAAATTTAGTTTCAATCAGAAGGGTTTTATATATAAATCAGCCTAGCTCTTTTAACTTTGTTTGATTATATATCTCTGCAAACAACCTAAAGGTCTCTATAAATGGCTCGTTACCTGATTACTTCAGCAATCCCTTACATAAATGGTATTAAACATCTAGGAAATCTAGTGGGAAGCCAATTACCAGCGGATTTGTACGCTCGCTATCTCCGGCAACGTAACCACGAAGTTATGTTTATTTGTGCAACAGATGAACATGGGACGCCTGCTGAATTGGCTGCTTCCGAAGCCGGGAAGCCAGTAGAAGAGTTTTGTGAAGAAATGCACAAAATTCAAACCAAGATAGGCAATGGTTTTCGATTATCTTTTGACTACTTTGGACGTTCATCAAGTCCACAAAACCATAAGTTAACTCAATATTTTGCGGGCAAACTTGCAGATGCTGGTTTGATTGAAGAAATTACAGAAAACCAAATATATTCTATAGATGACGAACGGTTTTTACCAGATCGCTATATAGAAGGAACTTGTCCCAATTGCCATTATGAAAAAGCAAGAGGCGACCAATGTGAGAACTGTACTAAACAATTAGATCCAATAGATTTGATAAACCCCCAATCTGCCATTTCTGGTTCTAAAAACTTAGAGACGAGAGAAACAAAACATCTATATTTAAGACAAAGTGCTTTAAAAGATAAACTTGATGAGTGGATAAATAGTAAGAGTAAATGGCCAATTCTAACAACATCAATTGCAAAGAAATGGCTACATGATGGAGAGGGTCTTCAGGATCGTGGTATTACTAGAGATTTAAAGTGGGGCGTTCCAGTAAAAAAAGGAGATCAGCCTTGGCCCGGCATGGAAGGGAAAGTCTTTTATGTTTGGTTTGATGCCCCCATCGAATATATAGCTGCCACAAGTGAATGGGCAGAGAGTAACAAATTTCCAGATGAGGCATGGGAGCGTTGGTGGCGAACTGATAAGGGTGCCGAAGATGTTAAATATGTTCAATTCATGGGCAAAGATAATGTGCCGTTTCATACCTTAAGTTTTCCAGCAACAATTATGGGTTCTGGAGAGCCATGGAAATTAGTAGACTACATTAAATCCTTTAATTACCTAAACTACGATGGCGGACAGTTCTCTACTTCTCAAAAACGTGGTATATTCATGGACCAAGCTCTCAACCTTTTACCTTCTGATTATTGGCGCTGGTGGCTACTCAGTCACGCACCCGAAACGTCAGATAGTGAATTCACGTGGGAAAACTTTCAACTAAGTATAAATAAAGATTTAGCTGATGTTTTGGGAAATTTTGTAAGTAGAGTCACAAAATTCTGTCGTTCAAAGTTCGGTGAAACCGTGCCTGACGGAGGTAGTTATGGTGTAGAAGAGTACAAATTAATTTCCAACCTAAACAAGAGATTAAAAGCTTATGAATCTTATCTAGACGGAATCGAAATTAGAAAATCGGCAGCTGAGCTGCGGGCAATATGGGCTTTAGGAAACGAATACCTCCAAATAGTGGGCCCTTGGGTTTGTTTTAAAGAGGATCCGTTAAAAGCAGCAATGCAAATTAGGTTAGCACTAAATTTAATACGTATTTATGCAATTCTTTCAGCGCCTTTCATTCCAGACACCGCTGAAGTTATTTTAAAAAGTTTAAAAGTGTCAGATAAATCTTGGCCAATTGATTTAACTAAAGAAGTTACAAAACTGGAACCTGGCAACCCCTTTGACACACCTGAAAATTTATTCACTAAGATTAGTGATGAAGATCGAGATTTATGGGCTCTAAAATTTTCTGGAAATGATACCTAAATACCTAAAGCATTATATTAAACCATCTCATAAAGTTTTCTTATTAAAGTAATTGTAAAATAAAAGATGAAATCTAGCTGTGTATCAAAATAGGGCCTTGGCCCTCAATAATAAATCGGTTATCGAGATCTATATCATTAAGCTAACACTCTTCACACAATTTAAATTGTAACGTGTGAAACAAATTAGCCTGATAAGCCCGCGTGGTGGAATGGTAGACACATGGGACTTAAAATCCCTGGGCCGAAAGGCCGTGCCGGTTCAAGTCCGGCCGCGGGTACCAAAAAAAAGCGTCTCATAGGAGACGCTTTTTTATCTTACTCTTAATTCAGTTACGCTGCTTCTGCTTGAGATCTCCTCTCACTTTCCTCACGAGAAAGCGCTACAGAGGTTCTAACTCCATTTTCTACAAAAGCCATTAACCCTGATACTGCTCTCTCACTTGGATCAACGCCTGAGCAACTGAGAACTTCTCTTCCATCACGCGACCGCGCCCATCTAGCTATTTGCTCTGGTCCATTCCCATATTTTTTGTCATCAGCAATTGCGTCGTCCAGGGCGGCCAATACAACGGCTGCAAACAATTTTCTTGCTCGTTGCCCTTGCTCAAAGTTAAAAGCACTACTATCTACAAAATCGGCTGACATTAAGGATCCTCATGATTAATTATAAGTAATTTAGTGTGTTAATGCCCTTGTGACATAAAAAAACGCATTTGTCATTGCGTTTAAAGCATACCTATTATGCATAAAACGCATACCTTTTACTTAACTGATATTAATATATAACTCTTTTTAGTAGTAATCACATTTAGATCAAGTGTATTAGCTTTGGAAATTTCAATATAAGGGACAACCGAGATGCCAAAAATAAATGGAAATGAAATTAAGATCGGTAATATTTTAGAGCATAATAATAGTATATGGACCGCTGTGAAGGTTGATCATGTTAAGCCAGGGAAAGGCGGTGCATTTGCCCAGGTTGAAATGAGAAACTTACGAAATGGCTCAAAACTAAATGAACGTTTTAGATCTGCTGATAAAGTTGAAAAAATTCGTTTAGAACAAAAAGATCAGCAATTTTTATTTGAATCAAACGGAATGCTTACCTTTATGGACACTGAAAATTATGAACAGTTTGATCTTTCATCTGATTTATTGGGAGAGCTTAGACCTTTCCTGCAAGATGGAATGATCGCTGTAATAGAGTATTATGATAATGAAGCGTTAAAAGTTACTCTTCCTCAAAAAATAACCTGTAAGGTTGCCGAAACTGAACCAGTGGTTAAGGGTCAGACGGCAAAGAGCAGTTTCAAGCCAGCTATACTGGAGAATGGTGTTAAAGTAATGGTCCCTCCATTTATAAATCAAGATGAACACATTATTATAAATACTGAAACACTGGAGTACTCTGAAAGAGCCGCTTAACAAATTTTCTCTGAACTTTTAAATTAACATAAAATCAGAACAAATGGCATTTAATAGTTACCAAAATACTGTAGATAAACCCCTTTTTAACAAAGTGAAAAAATGACAAAAGTAATAATGATCCAAGGATCAGGATCAAACGTTGGGAAATCGTTGATTGTAGCAGGTTTATGCCGCTTTTTTACAAATAAAGGGCTTAAAGTTCGTCCCTTTAAACCTCAAAATATGTCAAATAATGCTGCTGTTACTTCTGATGGTGGTGAGATAGGCCGCGCCCAAGCTCTACAGGCAATGGCCTGTAATTGTGAGCCACATACGGATATGAACCCAATACTCTTGAAACCTGAATCTGAATATGGATCACAAGTAATAGTTCAAGGGAAACGTTTTGCAACTCTTCAGGCAAAAGATTACTTCGTTCAAAAACCCTTACTCCTAGGCAAGGCGCTAGAAAGCTTTTCGCGTTTAAAAAAAAATGCAGATTTAATTATAATTGAGGGAGCAGGTAGTCCTGCTGAAACTAACCTGCGGAAAGGGGACATCGCCAATATGGGGTTCGCTGAAGCCATCGGGGCGCCAGTAATAATAATAGGCGATATAGACCGTGGTGGTGTAATTGCCCAACTGGTTGGGACTCATGTAGTTATTTCACCAGAAGATCGGAAACGAATAGTTGGATTTATAATTAATAAATTTCGAGGAGATCCAAATTTATTTTTAAATGGTATTGAAGATATAAAATTAAAAACAAAATGGAGTTCATTAGGAATTCTACCCTGGTTTCAATCTGCCTGGAAACTTCCAGCGGAAGATATTATGGATATTAAGGAAAAAAAGGGTGGACACATAAAGGTAGTAGTACCCAAACTAAATAGGATTTCAAACTTTGATGATCTTGATCCACTTCTCTTAGAGAGAAATATCTCAGTAGAAATTATTTCACCTGGAAAACCACTTCCAGGGGATGCGAAGTTAATAATACTTCCTGGATCAAAGTCTACAATCTCTGATCTACAACTTATTCGCTCTCAAGGCTGGGATATTGATATTTTTGCGCACATTCGAAGGGGTGGACATATTTTGGGAATATGTGGTGGGTATCAAATGCTTGGAAACACGATACGAGATCCACACAAAATAGAGGGGAATGTTACAGAGATCGCTGGATTAGGTTTACTAAATGTCAGCACAACAATGCACCCAGAAAAAAAACTTCAAAATGTTACTGGAAAACACATTAGCAGTGGAGCAGAAATCTCTGGTTATGAAATGCATATCGGTAAAACATTTGGTCCAGACTGTGAAAACCCTCTGTTAATGATAGATGGAAAGGGTTCCGGGGCAGTTGGAAAAAATAATAAAATTTTGGGGTGTTACCTGCATGGAATGTTTGCATCAGATACTTTTCGAAGCAAATTTCTGCAAAATCTTAATAGCACCTCTGTTCTTAGCGACTACCAAGGATCTGTTAATAACACATTAGATGAGTTGGCTGAATATTTACATCAGCATATGGATACCAAACAATTCCTTAATCTAACTCAAACTCTATAAATTCCGATTTTCACTTAGGGTAGATTAGTTATTAGCCTTTATACTAAGGAAAAATTTATTAACTAGTTGGAGTACCTTTTCAATATTTGACTTAATTTTCTACCCTCTTTAGAGAAAATTGAAGGCGCCTTATGAGCGGAATTTGAATAGTCTATTACTTCGAAGTTTTCTAAGTCGATATTCAACTCTTTTGCTGTCAATTTACCTGAAGACGCTAATAGTTGATACCCAGCCAGTTGCGATTGAGTTTCTAGTATAACGCGATTTGTCTGAGCATCAAAAAGTACCTGCTCCGCATCCAATACTTCTAATGTTGTTCGAGCGCCAAGGTTAGCCTCCTCGCGCACACCAAAAAAAGCTATCTCAGCCGCTAATATTTGACGTTCATTCGATGAAAGTTGAGCTTTAGAAACCGACAATTGAGACCAACTTTGTGCTATGTTTTTGTGAACAACTAAACCCTGTTGCCTAAGGCTTGCTTTGGATGCATGAACGGCGGAATATGCCTTTCTCAAGAGCGAGTTAAGTTGACCGCCCTTATACAACGGTAAATTAATGGTGAGACTAACACTACCGTTTAAATCATAAGATGTGCTATCCCCAAGCTGAGCACCAACAGACATACTCGGGCCGAATGACCCTCTTGCCGCACTCAATTTATACTCATTAGCTTTCACTTCATACCTAATCCTGAGTATGTCAGGGTGATACTCTAACCCGTAGGCAACAGCATCACTCAAAGTCTCTGGCAATTTAAGGGTATCCTTTAGTTTTATTAAATCGCCCGGGTATCGACCAACTGCTAGCATAAATAATTCTTTAGAAATTGCCAAGTTTCCATCAGCCTCAACCAATGAACTCTTCGCTTGTGCTAACCTTGCTTCAGCCTGAGCGACCTCTGTTCGTGTAACTTCACCGACTTCAAACCTATCCTTGACAGCTAAAAGCTCTTGGTTAATCAATTTCACATTCTTAATTCGCAATAAGAGGATTTCAATATCCCGAGTAACAGCAAGTCTTGACTTAATAGCTTCTAAAAAAATATTTTGTTCCAGTGCTTTTAAAGCCTGACGCGCTCCAAGTGCTGTCTGTTTCTTTGCTAAGAAGGTTGAACTTTTATTCCCAGAATCAAAAATCAACAGATCTGCCGAAATACTTACACTGCTAGATAAAGTTGAACTTGTAACCGCTCTAGAATAGTCTGACTTTTTTGTAGTCAACTTAGAAGTCACAATAGGCCTTAAAGAACTTAATGCCACCCCCACATCTTCATCACTAGCTCGAAGAATTGCTCGGTTTTGGGCTAGTAAATTAGAATTCGTGTAGGCATCTAATAAAGTCTTATTTAAACTTTCTCCTAATGCTAGTGCAGGTGTCAAAGAAATAAAAACTATAACAAAAAATCTTATCATATTAATATTTTTCCAATCAAAGTGAAAATGTTTTTAATTTTCTAAATTCTTTCATAACAGGCACGTCACAACTAAAGCACGAGCGCCAGGAAAGCGTTCCATTAACCTTAATGCCAATTCTTGCTTCAGTAAGGTTTCTCTCGCTAAAAAATGCTGCGATACGGCCGTATTCTTTTACTTGAGAAAGTATCATGTCTGGTACCTTATCGATTGCACCTTCGAAAATTATCGCATCATATGGCCCATGTTGAGTAGCACCGAGTGCCAATTCACTCTCCACAATAATTACATTATCAATACCTGCTTCAATAACTGATTGTTCAGAGCTTTCAATTAGTGCTTTATCACTTTCCACTCCTACAACTAACTCTGCTAGTTTACCGACGACCGCGGCCATATAACCACAACCGCTACCAACAACCAAAACTGAGTCGTCATTTTTAATTAGTAGATTTTCTAATAATTTACCTAATATTCGTGGCTGAACCATGAACCTCCCTGATTCAAAAACTATGTTCTCTTCAATATAGCTTAGGTTTTTCAAGTGTTCAGGCACAAAAAGCTCACGAGGTACGCTAGCTAGGGCATCAATTACTTCAGTACGTGAAACACCGGATGGTCTAACCTGAGTATCAACCATGGTTTTTCTTAATGTTTCGAAGTGATTCATCCAAGCCCCAATATCTACATAAGCAGACTTTTGATCATACATATATAGCCAGAAACAACAATATCAAATAGAGTGAATTGATAATCTATTAATTTTAATACATCAAAATTTTATAAAAAAGTATTTAACTTAGTATTTTGTTAAGTGATAAAATAAATCTATACAATCTTAAGGGCTTGATTGTGGTTTCTTGTTAGTATAGCGGTTTCGATCGTGAGGCGAGTTGGCGGAGAGGTTACGCACCGGATTGCAAATCCGTGTAGACCGGTTCGATTCCGGTACTCGCCTCCAAGGTCTCTCAAAACTCACTTCCATTTCTATCCAATTCAGACAACGCATCCTCCCAACTTGGACTGAAATCCGCTTCATATCCAAATACTTTTCCTATTCCAATCTGTGAAATACGCTTCATAGCTCTTACATGGGCTGGCGATGCTCTGAAAGCCATCATATGTTCTTTGGTTTCCCAAACAGTTAGTGTATGCTGGTATCCATTGCGAGAATTAAACTCACAAAGTAATATTCCTTCAGCCTTTTGAGCACTCAGGGATACTGATGTTGTAAAAATCCAAAAACGCACCCGCCCAATAAAACCCTTTGGCTTAAGCCCCGTCACTGAAACGTACATTTATTAACCCCGAACTACTCAACATACTTAATAGATTTTATTTGGAAGCAACAATATTTTACAAATAAAAAATTAGAAACATCTAAAAATAGACAATCTTTGCTCTACTAAAGCAAAAAAGGATCGTCATTTATCCAATTATGCTCTCACAGCCTTAATCACTCTGCCAACTGTTTATATTTACATGAAGCTTTAAAAAGGTGACACAAAACGAGTAGGAGCAAGCGCATTTCTTTAGACTCTATTCAAAATGTACACAAAAATAAAAAATCACCATTTTTAAAAAATTTAATTTTATTTTCCTTGATAGATAATATTAACTTGGTAATCTCAGAGAGAAAAAAGGAAATAAAAATTTATGACAATTAAGGCAGTTTTAGACCATATCGATAACGACCTTCCTAACTCACTCTCACGTCTTTTAGAGTTATTAAGAATTGAATCAATTTCAACTGACCCTGCTTTTAAAGGCCAATGCAGTCAGGCCGCCGATTGGTTGGTTTCAGACCTCGAATCCATTGGTTTTCAAGCAGACAAAAGGAAGACACCTGGACATCCAATGGTAGTTGCTCACCATAAAGGCGGGGGCACACATCTTCTTTTTTATGGGCATTATGATGTCCAACCTATTGACCCAATAGAACTTTGGGACTCTCCCCCCTTTTTACCAACGGTTGAAAACACGAATAATGGTCAAGTAATTCGAGGTCGTGGTTCTTCTGATGACAAAGGTCAGTTGATGACTTTTGTGGAAGCCTGCCGCGCCTGGAAATCTGTTCATAAAGAATTACCTGCAAAAGTGTCTATTCTCTTTGAAGGGGAAGAAGAAAGTGGTTCTCCGTCACTAATACCCTTTTTGAAGGCTAATGCGACTGAACTGAAGTCAAGTATCGCTCTTATTTGTGATACCGGTTTATATGATAATAACACCCCAGGAATAGTAACTTCTCTTAGGGGTACGGTTGGTATAGAAATAGAAATTATAGGTCCAAATAAAGATCTACATTCTGGAAAATATGGCGGGCTATCCGCGAACCCAATCCGAGTTTTAAATAAAATATTAGCCGGATTACATGATGATAACGGGCAGGTAACACTCACAGGATTCTATGATGGAGTATCTGACATTTCTGATGCGCTGAGGAAACAATGGGAAAGTTTGTGCTTCAACGAAGCAAAATTTTTAAATGACGTCGGGCTATCAGAGCCGGCTGGGGAAAAAGGTAGAACAGCATTAGAGATGCTTTGGTCTCGCCCCACTTGTGATGTAAACGGTATTTCAGGTGGATATCAGGGAGAAGGCTTTAAAACAGTGATAGCGTCAAAAGCTTCTGCAAAAGTAAGCTTCAGGCTAGTCGGAAAACAAGATCCACAAAAGGTGTTATCTAGCTTCAAAGAGTATGTGCAAGAATCTTTACCCTTGGACTGCTCGGTTAATTTTCTAGGTGAAAAAGGGTCTAAAGCAACTGAGATGTCTTTAAGTCATCCAGCTTTTGAAAAGGCTCGAGATGCTCTTTCCCAAGAGTGGCCTAAACCAGCTAAGTTCATTGGGAGTGGTGGGTCGATACCTATAGCGGGATACTTCAAAGAAATACTTGATATGGACTCCCTGTTAATTGGCTTTGGTAGGCATGATGATCAAATTCATTCACCGAACGAAAAATATGACTTAGAAAGTTTTCATAAGGGCATTAGAAGTTGGGCCAGAATCTTAAACGAGTTTGCTGATTTGAAATAAAAGAGGCCAACTAAAAACTATAGTTTAACTTACGTTAATTGTATCCAAGCTACCATATTTTCTCGTTTTTTTTGCAAACAAATCAACCTGCTCAATCAATCTCTCGGGTGTAAATTCTGGCCACATGATGTCTACAAATGACAGTTCTGAATATGCTGAGTGCCAAAGTAAGAAGTTTGATAACCTTTTTTCTCCACCTGTCCGAATTATTAAATCAGGAGGTCCACAGTGAGAAAGGTCACTAATACAATCTAAATAAGTCTCACTTACTTCATCAGCTTTTAATTTCCCAGCGGATATATCATTACTTATTCTTTTCACAATCCTAACTATTTCGTCTCTTCCACCATAATCCATAGCAATATTTAGACAAAGCCCATCACAATTGACCGTTAAATTTTCTATGTGGTTTATAGATTTTATCATTTGAGGGGACAACCTATCTCGGGAACCAATAAATCTAACTCTGACATTGGCCTCTTTTAACTCTAGTGATTTTTTCTTCACTTGATGTCTTAATAACTGAAATAATAGTTCAATTTCAGGCTGAGGTCGTTTCCAATTCTCTGTAGAAAAAGCATAAAATGTTAAGGCTTTTATTCCGCAGGCCGATGCAGCACGGATACATTCCTCGACTCTCAAAACACCAGTTTTATGACCATAGGCTCGAGGCATACCTTTTTCCGCAGCCCACCTACCATTACCGTCCATTATTATTCCAAAATGCATGGTTTTAAATCGATTCTATGCACATTTAGAATGACCACATGAACTACATGTCATGCATCCTTCTATCATTTGAAGATCGTTTTCACCGCAACTGGGACAAAACGTTGTTAATCTTATAGAAGTTGAGTTGGCTTGTTGAGCTGATGTTGATTTCTTATTCTCTTGGCTTTCAGGGCCTAACACTGTTCTTGACAAAAAACCTGTCTCAATCATGTGACCCTCTATAGTATTACCAATTGCTGCAAGTATTGACGGTATGTATTTACCACCCATCCAGGCTCCCCCTCTAGGATCAAAAACAGCCTTTAGTTCATCAACCACAAAAGAGACGTCCCCTCCCCGCCGAAACACCGCAGAAATCATGCGGGTCAATCCAACGGTCCAAGCGAAATGTTCCATATTTTTAGAATTTACAAAAATCTCAAACGGTCTCCTTTGGCCATGAAGTAAAATATCATTAATCGTTATATAAAGCGCATGCTCACTATCAGGCCATTTAACTTTGTAAGTTCTACCCTCTAAGTCTTTAGGCCGAGCTAACGGTTCTGACATATAAACCACCGCGCCACTACCTCCAGTCATCTCAGATGTTTTTAAATCTTTTTTCTCTGAAGTTTCTACACTAAGAACCGAACCTGTTACAGCATTCGGACGATATGTTGTGCAACCCTTGCAGCCCTGATCCCAAGCAGCCATATAGACCTCTTTAAACTCCTCGAAAGATATGTCTTCAGGACAATTAATTGTTTTCGAAATAGATGAGTCTATCCACTTTTGAGCAGCAGCTTGCATCCTAACATGATCCTTGGGGCTTAGGGTTTGCGCATTTACAAAGTAGTCAGGGAATTCTTTGTTACCAAATTTCTCTTTCCACAAATTAACTGCGTAATCTGTAACCTCTTCTTCTCGTTTGGTTCCATCTTTCTGAAGAACTTTACGGCTGTAACTATAAGCGAACACAGGTTCAATACCACTTGAAACATTTCCAGCATACAAACTAATTGTCCCAGTAGGCGCAATTGATGTTAGTAAAGCGTTTCTAATTCCTTGAGATCTGATGACTTCTTTTACATCATCATCCATTTGAACCATATTACCACTTTGGAGAAACTGATTTACATCTAGTAAGGGGAATGATCCTTTTTCTTGTGCTAATTCTGTAGATGCCAAATAAGCTTCCCTAGATATTAAATGGAGCCACTCATCAGTTTTTGCTACAGCTTCATCAGAACCATAGCGAACACCAGTCATTAGTAGAGCATCCGCTAGACCAGTAACGCCCAAGCCGATCCTGCGTTTAGCGTGAGCTTCCTTTTCTTGAGCAGCCAAAGGGAATTTAGAAACATCAATAACATTGTCCATCATCCGCACTGCCACGGAAACAGTTTCCTTTAATAGGGTAACATCCAACTTTGAGTTTTCACTAAAAGGTGCATCAATCATTTTAGGTAGATTTATTGAACCCAACAAACAAGCGCCATATGGAGGCAGTGGTTGTTCTCCACATGGGTTAGTGGCTGATATTGTTTCGCAATAATTTAAATTATTCATTGCATTTATACGGTCAATAAATATCACCCCAGGCTCAGCAAAGTCATACGTACTCTGCATGATTTTGTCCCATAAGTATTTAGCGCTTACTGTCTCGTATATTTTTTTATCAAATATCAAAGGCCAGTCTTTTTTATTTTTAACAGCATCCATAAATTTATCCGTCACTAATACAGATAAATTAAACATTCTCAGTTTTTGAGAATCTGATTTTGCATCCACAAACGAAAGTATATCTGGATGATCACACCTCATTGTTGCCATCATCGCACCTCGCCGCGAACCAGCTGACATTATTGTTTGACACATAGAGTCCCAGACATTCATAAAAGAAAGAGGTCCAGAAGCATCTGCCGCGACACCCTTTACATCTGAACCAGAAGGCCGAATCGTAGAAAAATCATAACCGATCCCTCCACCCTGTTGCATTGTTATTGCCGCCTCCTTTAACATATCAAATATCCCAGGTATTGAATCCGGAACTGTGCCCATTACAAAACAGTTAAACAACGTTACTGAACGCCCAGTACCAGCTCCTGCCAGAATTCTGCCTGCAGGTAAAAACTTAAAGTCCTCTAATGCAGAATAAAATATTTTTTCCCATTTTTTTGAGTTTTCTTCAACAGAGGCAAGAGATTTAGCAACTCTAGACCAAGAGTCTGTTACTACTTTATCTATGGGTATTTGGTCAGCATCTTTGTATCGATACTTCATATCCCAAATTTGTTCTGAAAAAGGTGTTACAAAGTCAGACATTTGTTGATAACTTCCCTGTTAGCGTTCTAGAACATACCGTCATAAACCGAATAATAGCTCACGGCAAGAATAAGGATGTGGTTAAAGCCATACTAAAGGAAATTAATGAAGTATATTAACTTAGTAAAAATCAATGTTGGATCCTCATCAGTTAAAGATGTGAAAGAATGGCAGGCTTCAAACAAGCATAAATGGCCGGACGGCTTACCCAGACACATAACAAGAATGTGGCCAAAAAGACAGGTAGAGTTACTGGCTGGTGGCTCTATTTATTGGGTTATTAAAGGCTATATTATGGCTCGTCAGAAAATAACTGGTATGGAAGAATATCGTCGTCATGATGGTGTACGATGCTGTGCACTAATTTTTGATCCGATTATTTTTGAAACCGAAAGTATTCGGAAGAGACCTTTTCAAGGTTGGCGTTACCTTGCAAAAGAAGACAGCCCAATTGATTTACTAATTAAAGGAACTGACGACGACCATTTGCCCATAGAGCTTTTGACCAAGTTGGCCGATATTGGCGTTCGCTAGGAAACTTTTTAAGTTTGGCACTAGCGATCTCTATTCAGTATCTTACGGACTTCTGCAACAAGGTTATCTCTTAAAACCTCAGTTTGTGCTGGTTGTGATTTCCACTGCTCAAGGGTGGCACCCTTAGCAATTTCTGAGCCTAATAAAAGATCTTTTAGCTGAATTACCCCTTTACCTGCTTCCTCTGAGCCCTCGATAATTGCTATTGGAGAGTTCCTTTTATCAGCATACTTTAATTGGTTGCCAAAATTTTTGGGATTACCCATATAAACCTCTGCTGGAATACCAGCAGATCTTAACTCAGATGCAATATTCTGATAAGATGCTAGCATACTTTTATCCATAACTGTAACTACAACTGGGCCAATTGGACTTGTTGACTGATCATCATTAGCGGCTAAAGCTGCCATTATTCGATCAACTCCAATAGAAATTCCAGTCGCAGGAACTTCCTGACCAGTGAACCGTTTTATTAAATCATCATATCTACCACCACCTGCAACTGATCCGAATGAACGCTTGGAACCATTTTCATCTAAGACCTGAAATGTTAATTCTGCTTCATAAACAGGGCCTGTATAATAGCCCAAACCTCGCACTACGCTTGGGTCCAAATAAACTCGATCACTCATATAACCTTGTGATTCATTTAGCTCTAAAATTGTTTCAAGTTCATTTACTCCCACTAAACCAACCGCTGACCCCTTAACCAAATCTGTTAGGTTTCCAATAGTTTTAGCACCAGTTGATCCTTTAGATTGGACGAAGCTGAGTATTATCTTAATTTGTTCCTCACTTAAATTAGCTCCTTTGGTGAAATCACCACTATCATCCTTCCTGCCATTTCCCAGCAGTTCAGAAATGTTTCTAACACCTAGTCGATCTAACTTATCTATCGCCCTTAATACTATACCTCTTTCATGTATTTTGTAATCGACATCGTTGGGCTTTAGAAGGCCTGCGACCTCCATGACCCCGTTTAAAATCTTTCTATTATTAACCTTAACAATATAGTCACCCCTATTTATGCCCGCCGCCTCAAGCGCATCACACAGCAAAGTACATATTTCTACATCAGCAGCTAAATTAGAAGAACCAACCGTATCAGCATCGCACTGATAAAACTGTCGGTATCGACCCAGCCCCGGCTTTTCGTTTCGCCATACCGGCCCCATAGAGTAACGCCTGTATGGGTTAGGTAAATCATTCCTAAACTGAGCATAAACCCGCGCTAAAGGTGCTGTTAAATCATACCTGAGTGCAAGCCAAGTATCATCTTCCTCCCAAGCGAACACACCCTCATTCGGACGATCAATATCAGGCAAAAACTTTCCTAGAGCTTCCACGGTCTCCACAGCTGAGCTTTCCAAAGCACTAAAACCGTAGAGTTGGTAAACTTCAGAAATATCATTTAACAATCTCTGCCGTTGGATAAGCTCATATCCAAAGTAGTCCCTAAAACCTTTAGGAGTTTCCGCTTTTGGACGCGGTTGTTTTTTTAACTTGGACATTCAAACAAACCGATTAATAATTATTTAGCTCTGCTTTAACTGACGTGCTAATGAGGGGCAAGGCAAAGGCTGATTTAAAAAGTATAAAAAAGGTTAAATTCATGGACTCTATTATCATAGAAGAAAAGTTATCACACATTATGAAGAGCTTGGACGAGTTATCTGATATCGTCGCCAAGCATGAAACGACAATTACTTTATCGACTTCTAGGATCGAAAAATTGATGAACATGTTAGCAGAAAAAGAGCTAGAAAGTGGCGGTGCTGCATATTTTCAAGATGACAAACCACCTCATTATTAATTATCTTTGAGACACAAAGTTAAGTAAACTCAATATTCCTCTACTGACAAAACACCTTTAAGTGCCTTTAAAGCATTATATACTTGTGGGTTAATTGGATATGAGTCCCCAACTAAAAGTTCGACCTCACCTGGAAGCTCTGAGTCTATCAAGCAGATTGAGACCTCTCCACGACCAAGAACATTTTTCTCTTGCTCAACACGTTTTAATAAGGAAGCAACGGAGGAAATCGTGCCATCTGAGTTAACAAAAATTTTTAAACCCTTTTTACTTTTGTCCACTATAGCAGTATCGATAGGTTGCGCCGTCCGGCAAAGCAACTTTAATTGCTCAGCCTCTGAAGTGGCCTCAACACTCATAACTACATTTACTCCAGCAACAAGGTATTCCTCAGAGGAATCTAAAACGTCAGAAAATACAGTTACCTCATATAAACCAGTTGGATCAGAAACTTGGACAAAAGAAAAGCGGTTCCCTCGTGCTGACTTCCTATCTTGACGTCCTGATATAGTCCCTGCGACCTTGGCAATTACTGGCCCATTTTTAACTAAAGCTCGCAACTCAGAGAGTGTAGTTATTCCATTTCGCTTTAAAGAACTCTTATAGTCGTCTAACGGGTGACCCGAAAGATAAAACCCAATCGCGCGATGTTCCTCAACCAGTTGCTCACTCGCCAACCAGAAATCCATTTCTTTTAATTTAGGTTCTAATAAGTCTTCTCCAGCCACCCCAAAAAGCGAACTTTGATTTGAACTTCTTTGATCATGGATTGCCGACGAGTAGGCCACCAAACTATCTAAGCTTTTCAACAAAACTAATCTGTTTGAGTTAAGTTGGTCAAATGCTCCTGCTCTGACCAACATTTCTAGTGGACGCTTTCCTATTTTCTTCATATCGACCTGCCTAGCGAATTCAAAAATATCATTGAATTTTTTTGAAACACTTTTTTTACGTGCTTCAACTATTAATTGCATCGCCTCTGGACCTACATTCTTTAAAGCAGTGAGAGCATATATAAGTTCATTATTCTTAACAGAAAAATCTACTTCTGAACGATTAACGCAAGGAGGCACTATTTTTAAGCTTAACCCATTAATAATTTCATCTTTATAAATAGAAAGCTTATCTGTTAGATGCATATCACAGTTCATTACACCAGCCATAAACTCTAAAGGGTAATTGGCCTTAAGCCATGCAGTCTGATAACTAACTATGGCATAAGCGGCTGCATGGGACTTATTAAACCCATAGTTGGCAAACTTCTCGAGTAAATCAAAAACTTCTGATGCTTTTTTTTCATCAACTCCTTTAGACCCAGCACCCTTCATAAATTTTGGTCTCTCAGCGTCCATAGCCTCTTTAATTTTTTTACCCATAGCGCGCCTAAGTAGATCAGCCCCTCCCAGACTATATCCAGCCATAACCTGAGCAATTTCCATAACTTGTTCTTGGTAAACAATAATGCCTTGGGTCTCAGCAAGGATATGGTCGATGAGAGGATGAATTGAAACCAGTTCTTTTAAACCATTTTTTACCTCACAATAAGCTGGAATATTTTCCATCGGCCCAGGCCTGTATAGGGCTACTAATGCAACAATGTCCTCTATACAGGTAGGCTTCATCCTGCGAAGAGCATCCATCATGCCTGAGCTTTCCACTTGGAATACTGCTACCGTTTTGGCCGAAGCATACAGTTCAAAGGTTTTTTGGTCATCAAGCGGGACGTTACCAATATCAATAATAACGTTGCGGGTTTTTAATAAATTTAATGCATTTTGAATAACTGTAAGGGTCTTTAGGCCCAAAAAATCAAATTTTACGAGACCAGAAAGCTCAACCCATTTCATACTAAACTGCGTTGCCACCATAGTCGATCTTGGGTCTTGATATAATGGAACAAGCTCATCTAATGGTCTATCACCAATTACAACTCCAGCTGCATGGGTGGACGCGTTTCTTAGTAATCCCTCAACTTTTTCAGAATAATCTAAAAGCCTAGAAACTATCTCTTCCTGCTTTGCTGCATCTTTTAAGCGAGGTTCATCTGTCAAAGCTTTTGCTATACTGACAGGCCTTACCCCATCGACGGGTATTAACTTAGCTAAAGTATCAACCTGTCCATAAGGCATTTGCAAAACGCGGCCAATATCTCGAATTGCTGCTTTCGACAGTAGTGCCCCGAAAGTAATTATCTGTCCAACTTTATCTTGACCATATTTCTGCTGAACATAGTTAATTACCTCTTCCCTCCTATCCATACAAAAATCAATATCAAAATCAGGCATAGAAACACGTTCCGGATTCAAAAAGCGTTCAAATAAAAGTGAGTATCTCAAAGGATCTAAGTCAGTTATAGTTAAGGCATACGCCACCAAAGATCCCGCTCCGGACCCACGCCCTGGGCCAACAGGAATTCCCTTAGATTTTGCCCACTTAATAAAATCTGCAACAATTAGAAAATAACCTGGAAACCCCATTTCTTCTATTACTTTAAGTTCAAAGTCTAACCGACTTTCATATTCTGATATTGGAGCTACCAGTTGAATAATTTTTAATCTTGACTTGAGACCGATTTTTGCTTCGTTACGTAATTCTTCGTTTTCGTTCTCAGCAAATTTTGGGAGTATCGGATCTCTAGTTTGGGCTTTGAAGGCACACCTGCGGGCGATCTCAACCGTGTTACTAGTCGCCTCAGGCAAATCTGCAAATAATGTCAGCATTTCCTGCTGGGTTTTAAAGTAGTGTTGAGTGCTCAATTGGCGTCTAGTTTCCTTTTGATCAACATAGGAACCAGATGAAATGCACATTAAAGCATCATGAGCTTCAAACATTTCAGTATCAGGAAAATGAACATCATTTGTCGCTACAAGAGGAATTTTAAGTTCGTATGCCAGATCAATAAATAAGCTTTCTGTCTTCGCCTCTATATTTGGAAGGCCATTTTCTCCTGGATGTCTTTGAATTTCAATATACAGATTACTTTGAAAAATATCTAAAAAGTCTACTAATAACTGCCTAGCATCTGAAATTTTATCAGAATTTAACAACCTCCCCACTGGACCTTCTGCTCCACCGGTGAGACAAATTAAACCCTCTGAATATAGTCTTAAATCCTCAACTTTTATTTGAGCTTGCCCTTCACTTTCAAAATAAGCCCTAGAATTAAGTTTTAAAAGATTTTTATAACCAATTTCATTTTGAACAAGAAGGACGATGGAATCACTATTTTTAGTCGAATCTTTTATTGGCAGTTTGAGATAAGACAAATCCATCTGACACCCCAAAATCGGTTGAATTCCAGCTAAAGAAGCATATTCAGAGAACTCTAAGGCGCCAAATAAATTATTAGTATCTGTGACTGCTACAGCTGGCATTCCTGCAGAAACACACATTTCTGGTAATTTTTTAAGTCGAATAGCTCCTTCAAGTAGCGAATATTCTGAGTGGAGTCTTAAATGGATAAATTTAGGATTCTTTGACATAACTCAAACTTACTATACTAAGTAGAAATCTAAAAGTGCACAAAACACTTGCCAAATCTGTTTTTTGGCCTTTTGTTAGCATATGGGTTTATTTTGTCTACGCCGCATCGACAAAACACAAACTTAAAATAATCTTTAGGTATCGCGGCAGGATGATTTTTAATGGTTACGTTTCTTCTAAACGGGGAAGTCGTAAATGCAGAAGTAAAATCTTCGGACACTCTTTTAAATTTTTTACGGGACGTCAAAGAACTCGCCGGAACAAAAGAGGGGTGCAACGAAGGTGACTGCGGGGCCTGCTCAGTAATAGTTACTGACACAACAGGTAAAGCAAAAACGACTAACTCCTGCATTACTTTAATGCCACAAATACATGGAAAAGCCGTGAGAACCGTTGAGGGAATAAGCGGCCCAGATGGTTCGTTACATCCCATTCAAAAGTCGATAGTAAAAAACCACGGCTCTCAATGTGGGTTCTGCACTCCAGGGTTTATAAGCACACTGGCCGCAGCTCATAAAAATGGTGAGTCTGACTTTGAAAATCAATTAGCTGGGAACCTCTGCAGGTGCACTGGTTATGGTCCAATCATCCAATCTGCCAAAGACACCTTAGATCAATCAGTCCCAGTTTGGATGAATGAAAACCTAGAAAAACTAAAAGATATAACCTTTCCTAATAACGTGCCTCAGTCAATCGAGGATCTTGCAACATTATATAAAGATAATCCCGAAGCAACGTTAGTAGCTGGTGCAACAGATTTAAGTCTAGATATAACAAAGAAACTAAAGAGCTTCCAAAATATAATTTTTTTAGGGGGGTGCGAAAAGTTAAAACGCATTGATATTACTAAAGATACAATAGAAATTGGAGCAGCGTGTACAATCTCAGAATTGATTGTCAGTTTGAGTTCTACATTCCCAAGCTTTACTGACATGCTTTTAAGGTACGGAGCCGTTCAAATTAGGAACTCAGCTACAATCGGTGGTAATATAGCAAATGGATCTCCAGTAGGAGATGGCTCTCCCGCTCTAATAGCTATTGGAGCCATCCTTAAGCTAAGACATGCCAAAACTATTAGGATGCTACCAATTGAAGACTTTTTTATAGACTACGGGGTTCAAGATTTAAATCCTGGAGAGTTTATCGAATCTATTTTAGTTCCTCGGGATGTAGACATCCTTAAGTGCTACAAAGTGTCCAAGCGCTTCGATCAAGATATTTCAGCTGTTTGCGGCTGCTTTAAATTAACAGTAGTTGAAAACACCGTAACAGAATGCAGAATTTCATATGGTGGAATGGCAGCTGTACCAAAAAGAGCATTTAGAACAGAAAAGAAACTCATAGGGTCACAATGGAGCTTAAGGACGTTTGAGACTGCTACAAGTGAAATCTCAAAGGACTTCTATCCTATAAGTGATCTCAGAGCTTCCTCAAACTATCGGCTAAAGGTAGCACAAAACCTGTTAATCCGTCTATTCTACGAAAATTCCGATGTGAAAGTGGATTCTAGAGAGGTTGTGTCGTGTCCGTAGGAAAAAACATAACCCATGATTCAGGTGAACTTCATGTTACTGGGAGGGCAGTTTTTACTGATGATATTAAACTCCCACATGATACCCTACACCTAGCGTTTGGACTCTCTTCTGTTGCAAAGGGTTCGATTGCAGAAATGGAATTGTCAAAAGTAGTAGATGCTAATGGCGTGGTCACAGTAATATCTGCCAAAGATCTTGTCTTTACCTGTGATACATCGCCATCAGCTAATGACGAACCATTACTTTCAGACGGGACAATCCATTTCCTTGGTCAACCTATTTTCTTAGTCATTGCAAATAGTCATATAAATGCAAGAAAAGCGTGCCGATTAGGTAAAGTGAATTATAAAAAAGAAAAACCAGTATTAACCATAAAGGACGCAATTAAAACAAAATCAATTATAGCCGACGGTAAGTGTCACTACACAAAAGGAGCACCAGCCGATGCTATTAAAGCGGCACCAATAAAATTAACAGATAGTTTTTATGTTGGGGGCCAAGAACACTTTTATCTTGAAGGACAGGTGGCTATAGCCGTACCTCAAGAAGATGGGGGGTTGGTTATCTATTCATCAACGCAGCATCCAACGGAAATTCAGCATAAAGTAGCAGAAGCTACCGGCTTAAAAATGCACGAAGTACGAGTTGAAGTAAGAAGAATGGGTGGGGCTTTTGGTGGAAAAGAATCCCAAGGTAACGCACTTGCAATCGCCTGCGCGATCGCAGCAAAAGCGACCCATAAAACCTGTAAAATGCGTTATGATCGTGATGATGACATCATAATAACGGGTAAACGTCATGACTTTAGAATTGACTATGATGTAGGCTTCAATGAAGTTGGAAAAATCCTTGGGATTACATTTAAACACTTTGTTAGATGTGGTTGGTCACAAGATTTATCTTTACCAGTAGCAGATAGAGCAATGCTACATTCTGACAATGCTTATAATTTAGAAAATGTATCCATTACATCGCATAGGTTAAAAACTAACACCCAATCGAACACCGCTTTTAGAGGGTTTGGAGGCCCACAAGGAATTATAGGAATAGAAAGGGCAATTGATCACATCGCGTCTCACTTGAAACTTGACCCAACCGAAGTAAGAACTACTAATTTTTATAGGTCAGGTGGAGTGATAAAAGATAACTCACATAAACCACAAACCACCCCTTACGGTATGCCTGTCACTGACTCAATATCCACAGAAATCACAAAAACTTTACTTAAAACTGCAAATTATAAATCAAGATTAGAAGCTATTAAACTTTGGAATAAAAATAATCCAATTATAAAAAAGGGTATAGCCCTTAGCCCTGTAAAGTTTGGAATTTCATTTACTCTAACCCATTTAAATCAAGCTGGTGCAATAGTTAATGTTTATACAGATGGGTCTGTATATTTAAATCATGGCGGCACAGAAATGGGGCAAGGTCTTTTTATAAAGGTTGCACAGATTGCTGCTGAAACTTTTGGTATAGGGATTGATAAGATAAAAATTTCTGCAACGGACACTGCTAAAGTTCCCAATACATCTGCCACAGCTGCGTCTTCTGGCTCAGACCTGAATGGTATGGCAACAAAAATAGCATGTAAAAAAATAGTTAATAGGATTAAAAAGGTTTTATCAAAAGAAAATAAAATTCCCGAAGATAAAATTACTTTCAAAAATGGTAATATTTTAATTGGAACCAAATTAATAAGCTTTACCGAAGGTGTTTTAATTGCTTACGAAAATAGGGTTTCCTTAAGTTCTACAGGTTATTACGCTACTCCAGAGCTATTTTGGGATCGAAAGACTGGGGTAGGTCGACCATTTTTCTACTTTTCTTATGGAGCAGCAATCACAGAGGTCGCAGTCGATACCCTTACAGGCGAAACAAAATTTCTACGCGCTGATATACTACACGACTGTGGTCAATCACTTAATCCAGCTATAGATTTAGGCCAGATTGAAGGCGGGTACATTCAAGGGTTAGGCTGGCTTACAACTGAAGAGCTGGTGTGGGATGAAAGTGGAGCACTTAAAACTTTTGCGCCCTCTACTTACAAAATACCTTGTGCATCAGATCGCCCTAAAATACTTAATATCAAGCTGTGGGACGCCCCTAATAAAGTAAATACCGTATATCAGTCTAAAGCAGTAGGTGAACCTCCACTAATGTTGGGAATTTCTGCATGGCTTGCTATTTCAAATGCCATTTCAAACTGTGGAATAAATTACCCACATCTTAACACACCGGCAACACCAGAGGAAATTCTAAAGGCCATATATAGGACAAGAAATGGCACTTGATCTAAAAATGCTACGAAAGAAAGTGCTACTTCACGGTAACGTATGTCGTACTGCAATAATCGAAGCCAAAGGCTCTGTCCCAAGAGGAATTGGAACAGAGATGCTAACTTGGGAAGGTGGCCAACATGGTACCATAGGAGGTGGTGCTTTGGAATTCCAAGCAACTAAAGAAGGTTTTGAAGGGGAATACCTAAAAACAATACCTCTTGGACCAAATTTAGGACAATGCTGCGGAGGTAGCGTGACATTGGTAAATGAAATTTTCAATCTTGACCGGTTAGATGAAATGAACTCTGAAAACTTTTTTTCTAGGCAGATTTCAGGTTCAAATGCAAAACCCCCCTCTATCGTGAAGTTAGAGCAGAACATAAACAATACCTCTGAGCCAACAGAAAAATGCGTACTTTCTAAAGGATGGTTATTTGAGTCAATAAAAACAAATAGAATCCCTATTTGGGTGTATGGGGCTGGCCACGTCGGGCGAGCTTTAATCCATATACTTTCACCCTTCCCCGATTTTGATTTAACATGGTTGGATACTGGTAAAGAAAGATTTCCTAATAACATACATGAGAACGTGAAAGTTTTATACTCTAATGAACTTCCTTCTCTTACAGAGTACGCTCCAGACAATTGTCAACATTTCATACTAACATACTCTCACGCTCTCGACCTAGATCTCTGTCACAGGCTCTTAGGTAGATCCTTCTATAGTGTTGGGCTGATAGGCTCTAAGACAAAGTGGGTGAGATTCCAAAAAAGGCTCACTGAACTCGGCCACCCCTTGGACAACATTCAGCGAATATCTTGCCCGATTGGTAATCCTTTATTAGGAAAGCAACCTCAGGCCGTAGCTATTAGTCTAGCCCAAGAGCTCTTATTGAGTCTAAATGCAGTAAAACTTCGAGAGAGGGTTAAAAATGAGTAACATCTCTCTACTAGAAATTGATGGCATTTCAAAGTCATACCCAGGTGTAATAGCAAATGAAAATGTTAAATTTACTATAAAAACTGGAGAAATACATGCTTTGCTGGGTGAAAATGGTGCCGGGAAATCAACTTTAGTTAAAACAATATATGGATTAGTAAAGCCAGATAAAGGTTTGATGAAACTTAACGGAAATCTTTATTCCCCTAACGAACCACGAGATGCTAGGTCTTGTGGAGTAGCCATGGTGTTTCAACACTTTTCCTTATTTAATGCACTAACAGTTGCAGAAAATATAGCACTTGGTATGGAATCTTCTCCAAGAATCGACCGCCTATCCAGTAAAATTGAAACCATTTCTATTGAATATGGCTTACCAATAAATCCAGAGAAAATGGTTGGGAGTCTTTCTGCCGGTGAACAACAAAGGGTAGAAATAATAAGGTGCTTACTACAAAACCCTAAACTTTTAATAATGGATGAACCAACATCAGTCCTCACACCAAATGAAATAAAAACTCTCTTTAGTACTCTTAAAAAATTAAAAAGAGAGGGAACTTCAATTTTATACATATCTCATAAATTAGAAGACATTCGCTCGATTTGCGATACAGCAACAATTTTGCGTGGTGGTAAAAATGTTGGAACATGTGACCCAAAAAAGGAAAACGTGAGAAACATTGCCGAAATGATGATAGGGGAGACAATAAAAATACCGAAAAAAAAATCAACAATAAGTAAATTGATTGCGCTGGAGGTAGATTGTCTAAATTGGGTTCCCAGGGATTCTTCTCAAAAACAGTTAAAGAATATTAGCTTCAAGTTACTTAAGGGTGAAATACTAGGGATTGGTGGGGTTGCTGGTAATGGACAAGATGAATTAACAGAAATTCTTTCTGGTGAGGTCTTGAGTAATAAAAATACAATTAGACTTTTTGATAACCCTATTGGAGACATTGGAATAAACAAAAGGCGCTTGCTGGGTTTACTAACTGCGCCTGAGGAACGGTTAGGACACGCAGCAATACCTGATATGGACTTAATAGAAAATACTAATCTTACAGCACATACCCGAGAGAAATTAGTGAAAAAAAGTGGGATAATCGACTGGAGAAAAACTCAAGAATTCGCCAAAAATATAATAAAAGAATTTGATGTCCGAACTCCAAACGCTAAAGTTGCTGCAGGGTCTTTATCTGGTGGAAATTTACAAAAATTCGTAATTGGGCGTGAAGTTCTCCAAAAGCCTGTAGTATTTATCGTTAATCAACCAACATGGGGCGTTGACGCAGCGGCAGCCAGTTCGATAAGACAAGCTATTCTAGATCTTGCATCTACGGGTTCTGCAGTTATCATTATCAGTCAGGATTTAGATGAATTACTCGAGTTAACTGATAATTTTATGGCAATCAATAGTGGAGAAATGTCACAAAAGATAAATACGCAAGGGTTAACTGTAGATGAAATCGGCTTAATGATAGGCGGAACAGGTACTTACTGGAAACGGCATGATTAGATTAGAAAAGAGACTGCAGCCTTCTAAGAAATGGACATCCATAACACCATTTCTTGCAGTTTTGGCAACTATGTTTGTAGGTGGAATTATGTTTTGGGCCCTTGGGCAGGATCCTATTGAAGCAATAAGAATTATTTTTTGGGACCCACTCTTTAATCCTCAGTTTGCCAGTTATGCAAGGCCGCAAATATTAGTTAAGGCTGGGCCTTTAGTCCTTATAGCACTTGGCCTCTCTCTTGGCTTTAGAGCTAATATCTGGAACATCGGTGCGGAGGGTCAATATATAATTGGTGCCATATGTGGTGCTGGTGTGGGATTAGCTTTTTATCCGAGCGAGGGATGGTTTATTTTTCCACTAATGGTAATTGCTGGTGCGCTTGGTGGATTCTTATGGGCAATGATCCCTGCAATATTAAAAATTAAATTTAATACAAACGAAATACTAGTTTCCTTGATGTTAGTGTATGTAGCGGAAAAAATATTAATAAGTGTTTCCCTTGGTTTGATGCGAAACCCAGAAGGTGGTGGGTTCCCAGGATCACGAAACCTTCAATATTATAAAGCAGCTTCAAATCCAGAACTTATTTCTGGTACAGGAATGCATTGGGGCGTCTTAGTTGCAATAGCTCTGACCTGCCTAACTTATATAATGCTAACAAAACATACCCTTGGTTTTCAAATAAAAATTAGTGGTCAATCAAATAAAGCAGCACGTTTTTCAGGAACGAACCCTTCAATTATAACAGCTATATGTTTGGGTGTATCCGGAGCATTGGCTGGTTTAGCTGGCTTGTTCGAAGTCTCAGGGCCATCAGGGCAGATCAGTATCGATTTTAATGTAGGGTACGGTTTTACAGCAATTATTGTAGCATTTCTAGGAAGGCTTAATCCATTTGGAATTCTTCTTGCAGGACTATTAATGGCTTTAACATATATTGGAGGAGAACTTGCACAATTCATGTTAGGTCTACCTGCAGCCGCCATTCAAGCATTTCAAGGGATGTTACTATTCTTCTTACTGGCCGGGGATATTTTAACAAACTACCAGCCTAAGTTTACGTATAAAAAGAGGTTATAATGGATTTTTTTACCCTGAACCCAGTTGCACTTTTGGCAAGTCTAATGATAGCGGCCACCCCAATCATGTTAGCAGCAATTGGTGAGCTAGTTGTGGAAAAGTCGGGGGTTTTGAACCTCGGTGTAGAGGGGATGATGATAGTTGGAGCTGTGTGTGGCTTTATAACTGCTGTTGAAACAGGATCTGCATGGTTTGGATTGTTAGGCGCTGCTTTAGGTGGGATATTAATCTCAAGTATTTTTGCTTTCCTCACGCAAGTTTTATTAGCCAATCAAGTCGCATCAGGTCTAGCTTTAACATTATTTGGCTTGGGTGTCTCAGCGATGATTGGCAATGGCTATACAGGTATTAAACCCCCAGGGTTTAATACAGTGAACATACCCCTATTAAGTGACCTTCCATTTATAGGGCCAGCCATTCTTAGTCATGACCCGATTGTTTATATAGGGATATTACTGGTCATCTTAGTTTGGTACTTCTTAAATAAAACAAAAAATGGATTAGTCCTTAGGGCAGTTGGTGAAAACCACGACGCCGCACATGCACTTGGTTACAAAGTAATATGGATTCGTTTTTCTGCTATCCTGTTTGGTGGGATGTGTGCTGGATTGGGAGGCGCTTATTTGTCACTTGTGAGGGTGCCTCAGTGGACAGAAGGTATGACAGCTGGTGCAGGCTGGATTGCTCTTGCCATTGTTGTTTTTGCTAGCTGGAAACCCTACCGCCTTATATTAGGAGCTTATTTATTTGGTGGTGTGTCCATTATACAGCTTAATTTGCAAGCGCTTGGGGTAGAAATTGGAATCGCCTATTTGTCGATGGCGCCATATCTGGTAACAATTATAGTACTAGTTATGATTTCATCGAATCATTTGCGTTCTTCTGCGAATGCTCCTGGCTCTTTGGGACGTATTTTTCACGCCTCTCAATGAGGTTATGCTAAAACGTAAAAAAGGAAACTTGTATGAAACTTCTAAAATCAATTCTAATGGGGGGAGCTCTATTTTTTGGCCTCTCAATGTCCACTATCGCTGGAGAGCCAATAAAGGTTGGCTTTGTTTATGTGGGTCCTATAAATGACGGTGGCTGGAACACAGCTCATGATAAAGGCCGCTTAGCGCTAGAGGAAGCTCTTGGTGATAAAGTAGAAACAGTGTTTGTTGAGAATGTTCCTGAAGGCCCAGACTCAGAGCGCGTAATGACCCAAATGGCATTAAGTGGTGCTGATCTAATTTTTACCACTTCTTTTGGGTATATGGATCCAACACTAAATGTAGCAGCAAAGTTTCCAAACGTAAAATTTGAACATGCTACTGGGTACAAAACCTCTGATAATGTGAGTAATTACTCTGCACGCTTTTATGAAGGTAGAGCCATTCAAGGTCACATTGCTGGTAGTATGACTAAATCAAATATAATTGGATATATTGCTTCAGTGCCAATTCCTGAAGTGGTCAGAGGTATTAACTCAGCCTACATTCACGCAAAGAAAGTTAACCCAAAGGTTGAATTCAAAATTATATGGCTCTTTACTTGGATGGACCCTGCAAAGGAATCTGATGCAGCAAAAACATTAATAGAGCAGGGTGCAGACGTAATCCTCCAACACACAGACTCGACAGCTCCTCTAGCAGCCATGGAAGCTGCTGGAAATGTAATCGGTTTTGGGCAAGCATCTGATATGACCGAATATGGTCCCTCTCCAAGAGTTTCTTCAATTATTGATGATTGGGCTCCTTATTACATAGAGAGGACAAAAGCTGTAATGGACGGCACCTGGAAAAGTCAGGCTGTGTGGCATGGAATTTCAACTGGTATGGTTGGTATAGGAGAAATAACCGATGCTGTTCCAGCAAAAGTCCGTGCGGAAGCCATAGCACTTAGAGATTCTATTGTATCTGGTGCATATCATCCATTTACTGGTCCTTTAAATAAGCAAGATGGTAGCTCTTGGTTAGCATCTGGTGAAATGGCTGACGATGGTACACTAGCTGGAATGACTTTTTATGTTGAAGGAATAAAAGGAAAAGTTCCAAACTAATTCATCATTTTTAAGATTAAAGCCCGGGAACTCCCCGGGCTTTTTTATTTCCAGCTCACTAAATACTTTCAATCTTTTTTTAAAGTGCATATCATAGGTTTATGCAAAGACTTATGACCTCGAAAAAAATTCCTGCCTCGTCACTCTGCTTTGGTACCATGCAGTTTGGAGGGAAGTCCTCTTTTTACGAATCTAACACAATCTATCAAAGTTGCCGCGATTCAGGGATCAATTTCTTCGACACAGCTCACGTATACAATGAGGGTAGATCTGAAGAATTTCTAGGATCAGTTTCTTGTTCAGAGCGAGAAAATATAATAATTGCAACAAAAGCAGCCTATGATTGCCCTGCAACAAAGAAAAATATCTTAACATCTTTTGATGAAAGCAGAAAACGTCTTAAATCTGACTTTGTTGATATTTTGTATATGCACCGATGGGATAAACATGTTCCTCTTGAAGAAACTTTAACAGGTTTAGCAGAGCTTAAACAACAAGGGTTAATTCGCTATATAGGGGTTTCAAACTATTCAGCCTGGCAAACTATGAAAGCACAGGCTATCTGTCACAACCTTAATATTTCAATTGATGTCATCCAACCTATGTATAGCTTAGTCAAACGTCAGGCAGAAGTTGAAATTTTACCAATGGCGCTTTCTGAGAAAATTTCAGTTTGCCCCTATTCACCTCTAGGTGGTGGCTTACTTACTGGAAAATACCATCAAGGCGATACTGGTCGACTGACAGAGGACCAAAGATACAAAAAACGTTACAGTTTAGAGTGGATGCATAATACTGCTAGTAATTTATCTTTACTGGCTACAAGGTACAATGTTTCCCCAAGTACCCTAGCGATTGCATGGGTTTCAAATAATAAAAGTATCTCTGCTCCAATAATTTCTGCAAGTTCTTTAAAACAGCTCAACCCCTCTATTAGCGCCTTAAATTACCAGATGCCTTCTGAGTTGTATAAAGAAATTACAGACCTAAGTGTTTCTCCTAGCCCTGCTACTGACCGGTTAGAAGAAATTTGACTATGTGGAATCCATTCGAATGTTAATATTTTTTGAGTCGTAAGGGCTATCTTCAACTACCACTGCATTCCAAAGTTCATCAAACATTTTAACTTTTAAAGCCTGCCCAACATTTGCAAATTCAGGAGTAATATAGCCCATACCTATCGACTTATTAAATTCAACAGAGTAACCGCCTGACGTTAATCGACCAATTCTTTTTTTATCAATATACAGCGCCTCCCTTCCCCAAGGGTCAGCATCTTTAGGACCATCAATTAGCAGTGTTACACATTTAGATCGAATGCCGTGCTTTATCATTTGATCTTTACCAAAAAAATCTTTTGAAAGATCCACAAACCTATCTAACCCTGCTTCTAACGGTGTAGCATCTCTGCCTAACTCTGTGCCAAAAGCTCTATAAGATTTTTCTTGCCTTAACCAGTTTTGGGCTCTCGCTCCAACCAATTTCATTCCATATTTTTGACCCGAGTTTTCTAATTGATCAAAAAGGTAGTTCTGCATCTCGATTGGGTGATGTAGCTCCCATCCAAGTTCACCTGTGTAAGCCACTCGAATAGCGTTTACTGGACACATACCTAACTCGATTGACTTAGCCGAAAGCCATGGAAAGTTTCTATTAGAAAACACGGTCTCTGGCTCAGGGTGCCTAACTAGGTCAGAAAGGATAGCCCTAGAGTTTGGCCCAGCAATAGCAAATACTCCAAATTGAGAAGTTACATCCTGCAACTCAATTCTACCAAATTCCATTTCTTTGTCCTGAATTGCTTTAATTAAGAAATCAGCATCATATGCTTGCCACGCTCCTGCAGAAACAAGATAGTACTCATCATGTTTAATCCTAACAATGGTATACTCAGTTCTTGTGGTGCCTTTTTCTGTGAGTGCGTATGTAAGATTGATTCGACCGACCTTAGGTAATTTATTACAAGTAAACCAATCTAAAAAGGCAGTAGCTCCAGGGCCTTTAATTACGTGTTTAGTAAACGCTGTAGCATCTATTAGACCTGCCGTTTCTCTAGTCGCTATTGCTTCTTCTTTTACAAAATTCCACCAAGTACCGCGACGAAAGGATCTAGAGCTTAAATCATCGAAACCAATCGTTGCAAAGTAATTTGGCCTTTCCCATCCGTTTACTTGACCAAACTGGGCCCCTCTCATTTTTTGTCGTTCATACGAAGGAGCTGTTTTTAGTGGTCTACAAGCCTCTCGTTCTTCATCAGGGTGATGCAAGATAAAAACATGTTCATAGCTTTCTTCATTTTTGTGAGCAGCATAATCAGTTGTAATCCAGTTCCCAAACCTTCTTGGGTCCAGAGAAGCCATATCTATTTCTGCTTCCCCCTGGTCCATTAACTGACTTAAATAATAGCCCACACCACCAGCCGCAGTTATACCAAACGAAAACCCTTCCGCGAGCCACATATTTCTGAGACCCTGAACTGGACCTACTAAAGGATTTCCATCTGGTGTATAACATATAGGGCCGTTAAAGTCGGCTTTTAAACCAACTTCCTCACTAGAGGGCAACCTATGAATCATTGATAGGTACTCTGCCTCAATTCTATCTAAATCTAATGGGAAAAGGTCTGCCCGAAAGGTATCAGGAACGGTATATTTAAATCTAGCAGGGGCGCCTTTTTCGTACGGGCCTAAAATCCAACCCCCTCTTTCTTCTCTAACATACCATTTCGCATCGGCATCCCTCAACACTGGATGCTCAGGATTATTTTTTCTCCATTCAAGTAAGGTTGGGTCTGGTTCTGTAACTATGTATTGATGCTCTACAGGAATCGCAGGAATTTTGATTCCAAGTAAGCCAGCTGTCCTTTGTGCATGGTTACCAGTAGCTGTCACGACGTGCTCCGCTTTAATAGTAACCTGCTCATCCGAACTAACAAGGTTTCCACCTCTCTCAATCATCTTAGTACAAGTCACCTCCCAATGATCACCCCGCCATTCGTAACCATCAACTTGCCATTTTCGTTCAATTGTCACGCCATATTGGCGTGCGCCTTTTGCCATAGCCATCGTTAGATCTGCAGGGTTAATATACCCATCTGTGGGATGCAGTATCGCTCCCTTTAAGTCTTCTGTTCTTAACAGAGGATAACGTTCTTTAATTTCTTTTGGATTAAGCCACTCAAAGGGTACACCACATGTTTCAGCAGTAGACGCATAGAGCATATACTCGTCCATTCGCTCCAATGTTTGCGCCATTCGTAAATTGCCAACAACTGAAAACCCTGCACTTAAACCAGTCTCTTGCTCTAGACGTTTGTAAAACTTGATAGAGTAATCGTGAATATGTGTAGTTGCATAACTCATATTAAAGTATGGAAGTAAGCCTGCTGCGTGCCAAGTAGAGCCCGATGTAAGCTCATCTCGCTCAAGTAGCATAGTTTTCCATCCTAACTTTCCCAAATGATAAGCTATCGATGTGCCTACTACCCCTCCTCCAACTATCAGCGCTTTAACTTGGCTTTGCATAGAATTATTTCCTTTTTAGTACCTATATATCAAACTTGATTTTACTGTTAATCCATCAGTCGACCCTACTATGTACATTTACGACACTAAACAAAATTTGAATTAGTAATTTATATCAAAATAGGTGTATTTATTAGAGAGTTTTTAATCCTTCCAAGGATTCGCAATTAATTAATAATGAAAGCTATAATAGTTATTATGAACAAATTTATTCTGGTTTTTATGTTAAGCGTGATTGTAACTCTTACCCTTCCAATTAGCAGTACAGTCGCTACCGAAAAAGGTCAGGTCACAAACTTACCTATACCTCGATTTGTTTCATTAAAAGCAACAAAAAGCAATATTAGGCGAGGTCCAAGCACAACTCATAAAATAGATTGGGTTTTTGTAAAAAAAAACATACCACTTAAAATTGTAGATGAATTTGGTCATTGGAGGCGTATCATAGATTATGAAGGCGCATCTGGGTGGATCCACAAATCCCTGTTATCAGGGTCACGGACTGTATTAATCCTCGAAGATATGGTGCCCCTTTATCTAAAACCAACCACAGATTCTATTATACGGGCGAAAATAGAAAAAAATGTTATAGGTACTCTTGGAAAATGCAAGTTGAGTTGGTGTTATGTTAAGTTTTCATCTGATAAGGGTTGGGTAAATAGGAAAGATTTTTGGGGGTTAATTCAGAATGAATTACGCGAGTAGTTTATTTAAATAAGTTATTTTGGTTCAAGTTTTTTAACATTTTTTTTAGTTGTCTTTATAGGTTTACTATTTAACTTCTCAATGGAGGCTCGCAAGAGTTCATTCTCTTCCCTTGCTTTTACGGCCATTGCTCTAACTACATCGAATTCTTCCCTAGTTACAAAATCTCTTTGTGACAGCCACCGGTCTAAAACACCATTCAAAGCAGTGTCGGCTTCAGTTTTTGCTCCCTGAGCTACACCCATGGCATTTGTAAAGACTTTTGATAAATCATCCAACAATTTATTTCTTGTCTGCATAACAACCTCTTTGTTTAAAAATAGTATAATTGAGATTAAAGATAAAGCACAAGGTTGACTTCGTCGCAGGCTCATAGGTAGTAGATATATGGCAACCACAGCATTTAAATTTCCTGATATATCTCCTGAATTATTTTCGTTTAATTTAGGTGGGTTCGAGTTCGCATTACGTTGGTATGCACTAGCCTATATAGTTGGAATAATTATTGCATTACAGATAATTAAGTTCTTATTAAGTAAGGAAAACCTTTGGTCTTTTAAAACCCCACCGATGGCAAAATCCCAAACAGATGATTTAATAACTTTTCTAATCTTAGGAATAATTATTGGTGGTAGATCTGGTTTCGTATTTTTTTATCAACTCGAATATTACTTACATAACCCATGGGAAATATTTATGGTTTGGCAGGGTGGTATGTCTTTTCATGGTGGTCTCATAGGCGTAATTCTTGCCACTCTTTGGTTCTGTCATAGGAATTCATTGCCAGTACTTAGTGTGGGAGACCTAATAGCCGTTGCAACACCTCCAGGTATATTCTTAGGTAGGTTATCAAACTTTGTGAACAGCGAGCTTTGGGGCAGGCCCACCGAATGGTCTTTTGGAGTGGTATTTCCTGGAACTCTCGCCCAAAGTTGTCCAGGGTACTCTGAACCATGTGCCAGACACGCTTCGCAACTTTATGAAGCAGGTCTTGAAGGTCTAATCTTGGGGTGCATTATGCTGTGGTTAGCCGTTAATAAAAAATGGCTTACAAGGCCAGGTTGTCTAATAGGGTTTTTTATTTTCGCTTATGGATTATTTAGGTTTTTAGTTGAGTTCTTTAGACAACCTGATTCATATTTTATAACAAATGAAAATCCTCTTGGTTATCTCCTTTCTTCCAGTAACCTGAGTCTGACAATGGGGCAGGCACTCTCCCTTCCAATGATTATTTTTGGGTTATTAATCATAATACTTCGGTACAAAAAGTGAACCCGTTAAGTAAATTACTAAACCAACAGATTAGGTATAACGGACCAATGAGTATTTCCCAATTTATGGAAATTTGTTTATTACACCCAAAATATGGGTACTATACAAACTCTAGCCCGTTCGGTCAAAAGGGTGACTTTGTTACTGCACCAGAGGTCAGCCAGATGTTTGGTGAACTTATAGGGCTTTTTCTTGCTCAAGCTTGGTCAGATCAAAAAAACCTAGAGGAGGCAGTTCTTGTTGAATTAGGGCCCGGGAGAGGTACACTTACTGCTGACATAATGAGAGTGACAAAATCGATTAAAAATTTTCCAAAAAAAATATATCTACTTGAGGTGAGTGAGAAATTAAAATTATTACAAAAGTCCAACCTTGAAGAATATCGGGTTGAGTGGATTAAAAATTTAAATCAGATTCCTCCTGGTCCAATTATACTTGTAGCCAATGAATTCTTTGATTCTTTACCTATAAATCAATATTTAAAGGGAGCTGATGGGTGGCATGAAAGGCTAGTCGGCATAAAGAATGGTGAACTAGCCTTTGGTATATCAGAACAAAAACTTAACATTCAAAGTACTGAGTATTTTACACATGCAGTTAAGGGTGACATTGTAGAAGTAAGACCTTCTGTAGAGCCAATTATTACCGAAATTTCTAATAAAATTTCACAGTGGGGTGGTATCTCGTTAATCATTGATTATGGTTGTTGGGACTTAAAGGGAAACACTTTCCAGGCTATAAAAAGTCATAAATATATCAATCCACTTGAAAAACCTGGGGAGGCCGACCTCACCGCACATGTTGATTTTTCTTCGTTAGCCAGAAGTGTGTTAAACTGCTCAATCAGTAAATTAACAGACCAAGGAGTACTTTTAGAGCGTCTCGGAATTTCTGAAAGAGCAAACATACTTTCTAGGTCACTAAAAGCTGACGATCTTGAAAACCATATTGCAGCTCATCGTCGCTTGACACATCCAAAAGAAATGGGGACATTGTTCAAAGTGATGGCTATATTACCAAAGCTATCACTCATGCCACTAGGATTATAAATTGAAAATAGAAACCTTATCCTCAGAGAATTTAAAACCAATATCGCACTACTTCTTCACGCGTAAGGGGGGATCTTCGTCTGGGATATACGCTGGATTAAACTGCGGGTTTGGCTCTTCTGATTCCCCACTTTTGGTAGAAAGAAATAGGTGCTCTAGCTGTTACACTATTGGAATCGACAGAGATCAATTAGTTACTGTGAATCAAACTCACTCCAGTAATGTAGTTACTTTATCAAAAAAGACCGAAAAAAAAGATTCACTAATTAATGCGGATGCCATGGTTACAAATAAGCCGAATATTGGACTTGGTATTTTAACAGCAGATTGCCAACCAGTTTTTTTCGCTGACCCACACTCACGTATAATAGGAGCAGCTCATGCAGGCTGGAAAGGCACCCTATCCGGAATTCTAGAGGCCACAATCGGATCAATGATTAAGTTAGGAGCAACCCGAGAGAATATTCATGCTGTTATTGGTCCATCAATCTCACAAAAAGCGTACGAAGTAGGTTCTGAATTTGTTGAACTTTTTATAGAAAAATCTATTGAAAACAAAAAATTTTTTAAATCACAAAAAAATGGAAAGTTCTTATTTGACTTAAATGGCATAAGTCTTGAGCGTTTAGTAAAAGCTGGTATCAAGGCTGAGAGCGTAAATAGATGCACTTACTCTGAACCCGAATCATTTTACTCTTACAGGAGATCATTTCATAGGAACGAGACCGACTATGGGCGATTATTATCTGTTATTATTCTATAGTATTTTTTAGCTAAGCTTTAGTAACTATAATTGTTCTTATGTTAACTGATTAGCTCTTTCTTCAACTATTTCGAAAGGGACTCCAACGTCCTCCTTAGACTCCCTAATAACCAATGAGGTTTTTACACTCGCAACATTTTCTGTAGAAGTTAATTCTTCTGTAAGAAATGTTTGAAAAGTGCTCAGATCTGGTGCCACACATTTAAGAATAAAATCAACCTCTCCATTAAGCATGTTACACTCCCTAACTAAGGGCCAAGTATCACACTTCTGTTCAAAAGCAGTTAAATCAGACTCCGCTTGACTAATTAACCCTACCATTGCGAATACTTTAACCTGAAAGCCTAGTGCTCGCGCTTCAATATTAGCATAATAACCCTTTATAAAACCACTCTCCTCCAGTGTTCTTACCCTTCGAAGACAGGGAGGAGCTGAAATTCCAACTTTTTTTGCTAGATCTACATTACTCATACGACCATTGGCCTGAAGCTCAGATAGAATTTCCCTATCAATTTTGTCTAGTTTAGAAACTTTCATAACCACCTCTTTTAAACTAATCTTACAAAATAAACGGTGTACACGCAATAATATTTCTACTTTAAGTATTATAATTATATTTAAGTTTAATTAATAGAAAGATATAACAATCACCTTTCACTATTTTGCGACCCGGATTATAAGCATTCGGTCAGCATAAAAAGGAAATATCATGGGAAATTATAGACACACTAAAGTGCTGATTATTGGCTCTGGTCCTGCAGGGTACACAGCTGGTGTGTATGCCAGCCGAGCAATGCTCGAACCACTGTTGATACAAGGGATTGAACCTGGTGGGCAGTTAACTACTACAACAGAGGTCGAAAACTGGCCAGGAGACAGCGAGGTTCAGGGGCCTGATTTAATGATTAGAATGGAAAATCATGCAAAATCAGTTGGTTGTGAAGTCCTATCAGACATAATTACTAACTTAGATCTATCAGGCCGCCCGTTTGTTGCTACCGGTGATTCTGGAAATACCTACACCTGTGATTCAATTATCCTAGCTACTGGCGCAAGAGCTAAATGGCTAGGTTTGCCGTCTGAAGAAAAATATAAAGGTTTTGGAGTTTCTGCCTGTGCAACATGTGATGGCTTTTTTTATAAGAATCAGGAGATAGTTGTTGTTGGCGGAGGAAATACAGCCGTAGAAGAGGCCTTATTCCTTACCAATTTTGCTTCAAAAGTAACCTTAATTCATCGTCGTGACGAGCTGCGAAGTGAAAAAATCTTACAAGATAGATTATTTAAGAACCCAAAAATAGAAACTCTCTGGTTTAACGAAGTAGTAGAAGTACTAGGTGATAAAGAGCCTTTGGGAGTAACTGGTGTTAAAGTTAAAAATGTAAAAACAGGAACTCTTTCAACGCTTGAATGCAAAGGCGTTTTCGTTGCTATTGGTCACTCTCCTGCAAACGAATTAGTAAAAGATGTGTTAAAAACACATATGGGTGGATACGTTATAACCAAGCCTGATAGTACAGAAACGTCTATACCTGGAATATTCGCAGCTGGTGATCTCACTGATCATAAATACCGGCAGGCTGTTACGAGTGCCGGAATGGGTTGCATGGCTGCCTTAGAAGTAGAACGTTTTCTTGCAGAAGCAAAATAAAAAAATTATTATTAATTAATATCAACTTTTGTCCTATAATACTCGTCTAAGGAATACAGAAAACATGATCGACAACCTAGACCTAGTATCTGAACTTTATGATACAAAAAAACCTCTGGATGAACTTAAACGTTTGGCTTCAAGTTTAAAAAGTTGGGATTTAACAAAAAGGCAGAGCTGCGACGTAGAACTTTTAATGAACGGTAGTTTTTCACCGTTGATTGGGTTTATGGGACAAGCTGATTATAGTAAAGTCTTAGAAGAAATGCGTTTAGAGAGTGGTGCCCTATGGCCCATGCCAATTACTCTGGATGTTACTAAGAAGTTTTCACTGGAGCTCTCTATAGGCGACGAAATAGCACTTAAAGATCAAGAAGGCACAATATTAGCTATAATGAAAATAACTGACAAATGGACTCCAAATAAGATTGTTGAAGCAAAAAAAATATTTGGATCGGTAGATAGAAAACATCCAGGCGTAAATTATTTACTAAATGAAGTGGAAAATATCTATCTAGGCGGGCCGATAGTTGGGTTGAGATATCCCACGCATTACGATTTTTGCGACAACCGTCATTCCCCTAATAAGCTGAAAAAGAAGTTGAAAAAATTAGGTTGGACAAAAATTGTTGCCTTTCAACCCAAGAATATAATTCATCGTACCCAGCAAGAGATGACCCTAAGGGCAGCAAAAAAAGTGGGTGCAAATTTATTGATTCATCCCGCCACAGGGATGACTAACTCTGGAGATATTAAACACTATACCAAAATAAAATGTTACAAGGCAGTTGTTGATCATTATCAACCTTCTACCACACAATTATCTCTACTAAACTTAGCCACGCGAATGGCTGGGCCGAGAGAAATTATCTGGCATGGTTTAATTCATAAAAACTATGGTTGCACCCATCTAATCGTGGAAAAAGACTGCATAGGAGAAGGTTTAGACACTGAAAATAAACCTTTTTATAGTCTGCATGAAGTACAAAGCCTTTTCCGTTATTATGAAGAAGAAATGGGAATAAAGATGATTGATGCTCCAGAAATGGTTTACGTGAAAGAAAGCTCTCGATACCAACCGATAGAGGAAACTGTTGATAAAGGGCTCATTACCACAAATATTTCAAGTGGAGAGTTAGAGCACCGTCTAGATAAAGGTTTAAGTATACCAAAGTGGTTTAGCTTCCCAAATGTTTTAACTGAAATTCGTCGTACAAGGCCACTGCTTTCCTTGCAAGGTTTCACTATATTTTTTACAGGTTTATCTGGGTCAGGGAAATCAACAATTGCTAACATCTTAATGGCAAAACTAATGGAAGTGGGAAGCAGACGAGTAACTCTCTTAGACGGTGATATCGTTAGAAAAAACTTATCTTCAGAACTAGGTTTTTCAAAACAGCATCGTGACTTAAACATTCGAAGAATTGGATATGTGGCATCCGAAATAACCAAAAATGGTGGGGTAGCAATTTGTGCACCTATAGCTCCATACTCTAAAACTAGACAGCTAGTCCGGCAAGACGTGGAAAATTGGGGAACCTTTATAGAAATATATGTCGCAACAAGTTTAGAAGAATGCGAACGCCGAGATAGGAAAGGCCTTTATCAAAAAGCTCGAGAAGGAAAAATTAAAGAGTTTACCGGTATTTCTGATCCTTATGAGGTGCCAAGAAAGCCAGAAATTCGTCTAGAAACGGAAAATGTAAATATACAAAACTGTGTTGAGAAAATAATGCTGAAGTTAGTTAATCTAGGCTTAATAAAAAAAGACTAGTCCTAAAGGCAATTAGCTAATCTCAGTAAAACTATTACCTCAACCAACTATTAATTAAATGAAACCGACTTTTGGCTAAATTGACCATTAATTAGGCAACTAGGCTGACAAAATAGACCAAGTAAAAGAGTAGCTTACTCCAGGTATCATTGCGTAACCTAAATATATATTTATAAACATCGATTAAAGAATATATTAGCGAGTGATTATGAAACATTTAAAAGTTGGAATTATTATGGGGAGTCAATCAGATTGGTCCGTAATGAAGGAGTCTGCAATCATACTAGAAGAGTTAAGAATTCCACATGAAAAAAAAATTATATCGGCTCATCGGACCCCAGATCGATTATGGAAATATGGTGAGGCCGCAATAGAAAGTGGGATTGCTGTTATTATAGCAGGCGCGGGTGGGGCAGCGCACCTTCCAGGAATGATGGCCTCAAAAACGCAAATCCCTGTTATAGGTGTACCTATTCCCACGAAAGCACTGTCAGGTTTGGACAGTCTCTATTCTATATTACAGATGCCAAAAGGCTACCCTGTAGCAACAATGGCCATTGGTAGCCCTGGAGCAAGTAACGCCGCGCTTTTAGCCACAAGTATATTGGCACTTAATGACAGTGAAGTTGCAAAGCGTTTGATGGAGTGGCGGGAAGCTCTATCAAGGTCAATAGAAGAAACACCAGAGGAATAAATCTACATGTTACCCATAGGCTCAACAATTGGAATTTTAGGCGGAGGGCAATTAGGAAGAATGCTTTCAGTAGCAGCCGCACAGCTAGGTTTTAAATGCCACGTATACGAGCCTGAAAAAAATCCTCCTGCCGGTGAAACTAGTGCAATCCTTACAACCGCTTTATATACTGATTATACTGCTCTAGAAAAATTTGCAAAGTCGGTTGATGTAGTTACTTTTGAATTTGAAAATATACCATCAAAAACTCTCGATTATATAGAATCAATAGTAGAGATATTCCCTGACAGAAAAGCTTTAAAAATATCGCAAGATCGCTTGTTTGAAAAAAACTTTCTTACAAAATTAGGTCTAGAAACAGCCCCGTACCTTAAAGTTGATAATGGCTCTGAGTTTAAGGATGCCGTCAAAAAGATTGGCACTCCAGCAATCCTTAAAACTCGAACAATGGGTTACGATGGTAAAGGTCAAGTAAAAATCACAAATGAACATCAAGTGAATCAAATCTCGAAAACCTTTAAAACCTCTAATCATATACTCGAAGGTCTGGTAGATTTTACTAAAGAAATCTCCGTTATCTCTGTGCGAAACTCTAAAGGTGAAATCTCGTGTTTTGATCCAGGAGAAAATCTTCATGAAAATGGTGTCTTAAAAACAACCACTATACCAGCTCAAATACCTAGAGCGTTAATAACAGACGCTATTCTCTTAGCTAGTAAAATTCTTACTGCACTTGAATACATTGGCGTACTTGGAGTTGAGTTATTTATTTCAAACGGTAAACTCATAGTAAATGAGATAGCTCCTAGAGTTCATAACTCAGGTCACTGGACCCAAAACGGTTGCGTGATTGACCAGTTCGAACAACATATTCGTGCAATTTCAGGCTGGCCATTAGGCGACGGTGTTCGTTATATGAATGTTACTATGGAAAATTTGTTAGGCAATGACATTCTAAATACTGAAATAATATCACAAGATGCTAGAGCAGCCATACACTTGTATGGAAAAAAAGAAACAAGACCAGGTCGTAAAATGGGTCACGTCAATCGCTTATTTCCTAAAAACTAAGTTTAACTATTTAGTAAGCTCAAAAAACTAAAAAAAAACCTTATTACCGTAGAAAAGGTTTTTTTTTTGACTAACGGTTGACATCCCCTATCAGTAAATCGCATGTAACGCCGTTAAGGAAGCTTTATAAATTGAGGTAATCCATGCCAGTAGTTATCGTTGAGTCCCCTGCAAAAGCAAAAACTATAAATAAATACCTTGGTAAGGACTTTACTGTACTGGCATCGTATGGGCACGTTAGGGATCTTCCATCAAAAGACGGATCCGTTGATCCAGAAAAAGATTTTGAGATGTTGTGGGAGGTTAGTGACTCGAGCAAAAAGCATGTCAAAGCAATTGTAGACGCTCTAAAAACTGACAACTCCCTGATTCTGGCTACTGACCCAGATCGAGAAGGCGAAGCTATTTCATGGCATTTGGTCGAAGAGTTAAAAAGACGTAAAGCTATAAATGAAAAAACACCTATTAGTAGAGTGGTTTTTAATGCGATTACAAAGTCAGCTGTCACACAAGCTATGCTGGTACCGCGAGAAATAGACCAGCCTTTAGTAGACGCCTATTTAGCAAGAAGAGCACTAGACTACCTTGTAGGCTATAAGTTGTCACCAGTATTATGGCGTCGACTTCCAGGTGCAAAATCTGCAGGAAGAGTTCAATCAGTGTGCCTTAGACTCATTGTTGAACGCGAAATGGAAATTGAAAAATTTGTTCCAAAAGAGTATTGGACAGTTAAAGCTAAGCTAGAGACACCCGTTGGAAAAGAATTCGAAGCTAGGCTATCAGCATTAGCTGAAAACAAAATTGAGAAGTTTACTATAACAAATCAGATGGCTGCTGAAGTTGCTGTTCAAGCTGTCGAAAGTAGAGAACTCTTTGTAGAATCAGTAATAGCAAAACCGACAACCCGTAATCCCTCTGCTCCCTTTATGACATCAACTCTTCAGCAAGAGGCAAGTCGTAAGTTCGGCTTTGGGGCAAAGCAAACAATGTCTGCTGCTCAAAAACTATATGAGATCGGTTTAATAACTTATATGAGAACAGACGGCATTGATATTGCTCCGGAAGCAGTAATGGCAGCTAGAGAAGCGATAACCGCTAAATATGGTGAGAGGTACCTTCCAAATAGTCCTCGAATGTACAAAAATAAAGTAAAAAATGCCCAAGAAGCACATGAATGTATTAGACCAACAGATATGTTTAAAAGTATTTCAGATGTTAACTTACCAAATTCTGATCAGGAAAAGTTATATGATTTAATTTATAAAAGAACTTTGGCTTCTCAAATGGCTGTTGCGAAGTTTGAACAAACAACTGTTGAAATTAAATCAAATGACGAACAGGTAAAATTAAGAGCAAGTGGCCAAGTAATACTTTTTGATGGTTTTATTAAAATTTATCAGGAAGGAATTGACGAACCAGACGAAGAGAAAACAGAAAATAATCTTCCTCAATTAATTAAAGGTCAAAAGCTAGAAAAGAAAATTGTCTCTCCTGACCAACATTTCACACAACCTCCAGCACGTTACACGGAGGCCACACTAGTAAAAAAAATGGAGGAACTCGGTATAGGTAGGCCATCGACCTACGCATCAGTATTAACTACCATTCAAGACAGAGAATACGTACGAAAAGAAAAAAATCGACTTCTACCTGAAGATAAGGGGCGACTTGTAACAATATTTCTTGAAAACTTTTTTAGAAAGTATGTTGGTTACCAATTTACTGCTGATTTAGAAGAGGAACTAGACAACGTTTCCAATGGATCAAGACATTATCAAGAAGTTTTAACAAATTTCTGGGGTAGCTTCTCTATTTCAATTTCTGAGGCATTAGATTTATCAATTACTGAGGTCCTTGAAAAAATAAATGAAGTTTTAGAACCACATCTTTTCCCAAAAACACTAGATGGTGGAGATCCAAGATTATGTCCTCATTGTGGGAATGGAAAATTATCCATGCGAACGGCAAGATCAGGGGGAGCCTTCATTGGGTGTGCCAACTATCCAGAATGCAAATACACGAGGGCATTTGGCCCACCTGGAGTAGAAAATAACGAAATTGGGCCAGATGGTAAAGCACTGGGAGAGGACGCCGGGGATCTGATAAGTCTAAGGAAGGGGCGTTACGGTCCTTATGTTCAACGAGGCGAACCCACGGAAGATATTCCAAAACCTGTTAGGTTTTCAGTTCCAAAAAGCTGGGACCTCAGCGAATTGAATTTAGAGAAAGCCTTAAAGTTACTTGCCCTACCAAGGGATATTGGGCCCCACCCTGATGATGGTGAAATTATTCAAACATCAATAGGACGTTATGGACCATATATTAAGCACAACAAAGTTTATGCCAATATATCAAATGTTGACGATGTTTTTGATATAGGAATGAATCGAGCAGTAGAAGAAATTGCCAAAAAGGTGGCAGGAGGTAAGGGTTTTGGGTCAAAAAACAATGACCCTATAAAAGACTTAGGTGAACATCCTGATGCCGGTGGAAAAGTTCTGGTAATGAAGGGTCGTTATGGGCCATATATCAAATGGGAAAAAGTTAATGCCACGATTCCGAAGGATATCGAACCAATAGACGTCACGATCGAAATTGCAAAAACATTACTAGATGCAAAGGCCACAAAAAAGCCAACCCGAAAACCTAAAAAAAGCAAAGCTACAAAAAGCAAAGCTAAGAAATAGTTTATTTTTGGTAAACTCCTTTTTATTGGATAAAACTTAATATAATAATTGCTATGTCTAATTTTTTCAAAATTTAACTAAGGCTCTATAATGACTAAAAACTTAAAAGCTCTGGATTTTCTCCTTAGTCGTCGCTCACACCCTTCAAAGACACTAAAAGAGCCCGCTCCCAGTTTGGATGATCTTAAACCCATTCTTACTGCTGCTATGAGGTCCCCTGATCATGGAAAGTTAGAACCCTGGAGATTTATTATACTACAAAAGGCTGCACTCCTGAGATTGGCTAATTGTGCTTCATTACGTGCTATCGAGCTTGACTTACCAATAGAGGCTCAAAAGAAAGTAGACTTTTTCTTTAGAAATCCACCGCTGTCCGTGGCGGTAATATCGTCTCCGAAAGAATCAGAAAAGATTCCTGAATTAGAGCAAACCTTAAGTGCAGGAGCCGTATGTTTAGCACTTGTTAATGCAGCGTTAGCATCTGATTGGGGTGCTTCATGGCTGACTGGCTGGACTGCAACTGATCGTCCATTTCTTACAAACCACTTAAAATTAGAAAAGCATGAGTTTGTTGCTGGATATATTCACATAGGAAGTAAAAGTTCTCATCCTCCTGAAAGGCCGCGACCAGATTTTAAATCTATAACCAATATAGTTTCTGATTAGAGTATTAACATTAGTTTTTTGGACCAAAGAACTTAAACAAATCCATAGTATTAGCACTTATTAATCCATAAATAATAGCCATACAAATAAATGCCCAAATCACAGCAGAGATAATACTCGTTATTATAAACTTTTTCCTAATATTTAAATTAGATGGTGCAGACCTTGAGGTACCTTTGAAAACAACTCCTATTTCCCCTTGGGTCCTTAAGTTTTGGGGTAAAACACAAAAGAGGACCAAAAACCATACTACTGCATAGACTACTATTGCCGAAGTTATTGCCATTACAGCTCCTCTAACTCAATTAAAGTTCCATTAAACTCTTTAGGATGCAAAAATATTACTGGCTTTCCATGTGCCCCTATTTTGAGCGCCCCATCTCCGATTATTCTAGCGCCCTTCTTAATCAAAAGGTTCTTAGCTTTGGAAATATCAGCAACTTCATAACAAATGTGATGTATTCCACCAGAAGGGTTTCTTTCTAAAAACTTTTCAATTGGACTACTCACTCCAAAAGGACTTAACAGTTCAATTTTTGTATTAGGAAGTTCAATAAAAACTACGGTTACCCCATGATCATGTAAGTTTTGTGGCAAACTAACTACAACTCCAAACAAATCCTCATACTGTTTTGTGGCCTTTTCTAAATCTGGCACCACAATAGCAATATGGTTAAGTCTCCCTATCATTTTTTCACCATAAAATTTTAATACCCTTTTCGTAAATAATTACGAACTCTTTTTAACTACACGTAAACTTAAATCCATAAGTTGATCACTTGTTGGATCTGAGGGAGCCGACATCATCAAGTCTTCCGCTCTTTGGTTCATCGGAAATAGAATAACCTCACGGATATTAGACTCGTCTGCCAACAACATAACAATCCTGTCAATTCCTGCTGCACAACCGCCGTGGGGGGGTGCACCGTAGCTAAAAGCATTAACCATTCCACCGAAACGTTTTCTGACTTCGTCTTCACCGTAACCAGCTAGTTCAAATGCTTTAATCATAATCTCAAGCTTGTGATTTCTAATTGCACCCGACAATAACTCATAACCGTTACAAGTGAGATCATATTGATATCCCAAAACTTCTAATGGATCTCCATCTAAAGCTTGAATACCTCCTTGTGGCATTGAAAATGGGTTATGTGAAAAGTCTACTTTTCTAGTTTCAGTATCTTTCTCATACATTGGAAAATCTACTATCCAAGCAAATGCAAACCTATTGTTGTCAACTAAATTAAGTTCATTTCCTATTGTAACCCTCGCCCGGCCTGCTACCGCTTCAAAAGAAGTTGGTTTTCCAGCTAAAAAGAATGCAGCATCCCCAACTCCAAGTTTCAGTTGGATTCTAATGGCTTCCGTTCTTTCTGCACCAATATTTTTTGCTAACGGACCGGCCGCCTCAACAACGCCTTCTACGTCTCTCCAAAATATATACCCCATTCCTGGGAGCCCCTCTTTTTGAGCAAATGCATTCATTCTGTCACAAAATTTTCTAGAACCTCCCGATGGAGCCGGTATAGCCCTAATCTCAGTCCCTTCCTGCTTCAATATCTTTGAAAAGATTTCAAATCCACTATCTTGAAAATGTTCAGAAACTATTTGCATTCTCAGAGGGTTTCTTAAGTCGGGTTTATCAGTTCCATATAATATCATAGAGGTCTTATAAGGAATTTTTTCCCAACTAACGTCAACGACTTTTTCTCCACCAAACTCTTCAAAAACTCCCTGTATCACTGGTTGTATAGTCCTAAATACGTCTTCTTGCTCGACAAAAGACATTTCAACATCAAGTTGATAAAAATCCGTTGGAGATCGATCTGCCCGAGGGTCTTCATCTCGAAAACATGGGGCAATTTGAAAGTACTTATCAAATCCAGACACCATTAGTAACTGTTTGAATTGTTGCGGAGCCTGAGGTAAGGCGTAAAATTTTCCAGGATGGAGTCTGCTTGGAACTAAAAAATCTCGAGCACCCTCTGGTGAAGATGCTGTTATTATGGGTGTTTGAAACTCTCTGAACTCTAACGCCCACATCCTTTTTCTAATGCTAGCAACCACATCAGATCTTAATTTCATATTCTTTTGAAGTTTTTCTCTTCTCAGGTCTAAAAACCGATACTTTAATCTAGTCTCTTCAGGATATTCCTGATCTCCAAAAACCATCAAAGGTAATTCATCCGCTGCTCCAAGGACCTCAATATCTGATATGAATACTTCAACCTGCCCTGAAGAAATTTTTTCATTTACAAGGGTCGCATCTCTTAATTTAACGACTCCGTCTATTCTTATACACCACTCACTTTTAACTTTTTCTACCTTGCTAAAAACAGGACTATCTGGATCTGCCAAAATTTGCGTCATTCCATAATGATCTCGTAAGTCTATAAAAAGTAACCCCCCATGATCACGAACCCTATGAACCCACCCAGACAATCGAACAGATTCTCCAGCATTTTCAGAGTTCAAATCGGAACATGTATGACTTCGAAACGCATGCATATAAAAACCTTTCTAGATATATCTTCTTAACTGGTGATACACCTTGGTTAGCACTGGAAGTCAAGTCTGCGATCAAAAGATCTAGTCTAAATTTTTGAATAGGCTTCAAACAAATAATATTAGATCACTACTAAAAAACAAAACTCCTTATGGCAAAACAAATATTTTAAACCATAATTATGTTTCGTAAATTGATGTAATCAATATAATATTTTTACTTTTTTTGATTATTAGGGCGTTATGGCTCTTGCGTGAAAACCATCATCATCTTAGACCATGAGTGAAAACTATCAAGTCTAGGGAAATAAAGGATTATGCCCAAAAGAACAGATATTAAGTCGATATTAATAATTGGTGCTGGCCCTATAATAATTGGACAAGCTTGTGAATTTGACTATTCAGGAGCTCAAGCATGTAAGGCGCTGAAGGAAGAGGGTTTTCGGGTAATCTTAATTAACTCAAACCCTGCCACTATTATGACTGACCCCGACATGGCAGATGCCACTTATATAGAACCGATTACACCCGAGTTCGTTACTAAAATTATTGAAAAAGAACGGCCCGATGCACTTTTACCAACAATGGGAGGTCAAACTGCGTTAAATGTTTCTCTAGAACTTGAGGAATTAGGCATTCTAAGAAAATTTCAAGTAGAAATGATTGGAGCAACCAGAGCTTCAATAGAAATGGCTGAGGATAGAAAACTTTTTAGAGAAGCCATGAAGCGGATTGGAATTGAAAACCCAAAAGCAGTCATTGCTACCACCCTTGATGAATGCACAGCAGCACTTGACGAAATAGGCCTTCCTGCAATTATTAGACCTGCTTTCACAATGGGTGGAACTGGTGGTGGGGTTGCATACAATCAAGATGATTATAAATTTTTCTGTAAGTCCGGTCTTGAAGCCTCTCCAGTCAATCAAATTCTAATAGATGAAAGTTTGTTGGGTTGGAAAGAATTTGAAATGGAGGTCGTACGCGATAAAGCAGATAATGCTATAATAGTTTGCTCTATAGAAAATATCGACCCCATGGGCGTACACACTGGGGACTCAATTACCGTCGCACCTGCACTTACGCTAACAGATAAAGAGTATCAAATAATGCGAAATGGTTCGATTGCTGTTCTCCGAGAGATTGGCGTCGAAACTGGTGGATCAAACGTACAATGGGCAGTCAACCCTGTGGATGGCCGTATGGTTGTAATTGAAATGAACCCCCGAGTCTCCCGGTCATCTGCACTGGCTTCAAAGGCAACAGGTTTTCCTATTGCAAAAATAGCTGCAAAGTTAGCTGTTGGTTATACATTAGACGAGCTTGACAACGATATAACTAAAGTTACCCCCGCTTCTTTTGAGCCCTCTATAGATTATATTGTTACTAAAATTCCTCGATTTACCTTTGAAAAGTTTTCTGGCGCCAAACCAGAACTTACTACATCGATGAAGTCTGTTGGGGAGGCGATGGCCGTAGGCAGAAGTTTTAAAGAGTCGTTACAAAAAGCACTTATATCACTCGAAACGGGACTGAGTGGGCTTGATGAGATAGAGATCGAAGGAGCACCTGATAAGTCCGCCATAGTTCGCGCGCTATCTAAACAGTGCCCAGATCGAATTCGTATTATTGCGCAAGCAATGAGGGAGGGGTTTTCTGACACCGAGATTCACTTAATTACTATGTATGATCCCTGGTTCTTAGCACAAATAAGAGAAATTGTTCAGGTAGAAAACAAAATTAAGGCAAGTGGTTTAACGCTAGAGGTTGATTCTATTCGTTCATTAAAGATGTCTGGTTTTTCCGATAAGCGGTTAGCTATTCTTTCAAATAAAAGTGAAGTTGCTATAAGAAAGTTTAGATTAAACAATAATATAATAGCTGTATTTAAACGAATAGATACATGCGCTGCCGAGTTTGAAGCTCAGACCCCATACATGTACTCAACATATGAAACCCCTGCAATGGGTGAGGTTGAGTGCGAGGCCAGACCATCTGAAAAGAAAAAAATCATAATACTAGGTGGTGGACCTAATAGAATAGGGCAAGGGATAGAATTTGATTATTGTTGCTGTCATGCCTGTTTTTCTCTCAGCTCAGACGGTTACGAGACGATAATGATAAACTGTAATCCCGAGACAGTTTCAACAGACTATGATACATCAGATCGGCTATACTTTGAACCACTTACACTTGAGCATGTACTCGAAATCGTTCGAGTTGAGCAAACGAATGGAATCCTCCATGGAGTTATTGTTCAATTTGGGGGTCAAACTCCATTAAACCTAGCCCAAGGGTTAGCCGATGCTGGTATACCTATACTGGGCACAAGTCCTGACGCTATAGATTTAGCAGAAGACAGAGAACGGTTCCAAACACTGGTTGTTGATCTTAATTTAAAACAGCCTCGAAACGGTATCGCTCACACAAAAACTGAAGCTATAAATATTTCGCTTGAAATCGGGTTTCCATTAGTAATTAGACCATCATATGTTTTAGGTGGTAGAGCTATGGAAATAGTTCACAATTCTCTTCAACTAGAGCGCTACATCTCAGAAGCTGTTGTTGTTTCTGGAGATAGCCCTGTGTTACTTGATAGTTATTTATCAAATGCTATTGAGGTAGATATAGACGCTATATCTGATGGATTAAATGTTCATGTCGCTGGAATTATGCAACACATAGAAGAAGCTGGTGTCCATTCAGGGGACAGCGCATGTTCCCTTCCTCCATATTCGCTTTCTCCAAATATAATTACAGCATTGTCGGAACAGACAAAAAAACTAGCTCTAGCTCTTAAAGTAGTTGGTTTAATGAACGTTCAATTTGCTGTAAAAGATAATCAAATTTATCTAATTGAAGTAAACCCAAGAGCCTCAAGAACAGTTCCATTTGTTGCAAAAGCTGTGGGGTCACCCATTGCGTCGATAAGTGCTCAGGTAATGGCCGGAAGAAAATTATCAGAATTTAAACTTGTAAACCCAATTATTGATGGTTTCTGTGTTAAGGAAGTGGTTTTACCATTTGCACGTTTTCCTGGCGTGGATACTTTACTTGGCCCAGAGATGCGCTCTACTGGTGAAGTCATGGGTTCTGATAGGAGCTTTCACAGAGCTTTTCTAAAGGCTCAAATTGGTGCTGGGAATGACCTTCCGCGAAAAGGTGTTGGTAAGATATTTATTTCTATTAAGGATTCTGATAAAACAGAAGGCTTTCTAAAAGCTGCAGTCGCGTTAGAACAATTAGGCCATTCAATAATAGCAACTCGAGGTACAGCCGCTTGGTTGCAAAAAAGTGGCCTAAAAATAGAAGTTGTAAATAAAGTTTACGAAGGACGCCCAAATATTGTTGATCAAATGAAAGATAAAAAAATATCACTCGTATTTAACACAACGGTCAACAGTCAGGCTGTGGAAGATAGTCGAGAAATTAGAGCAGTGGCTCTATATGATAAAATTCCTTATTTTACCACTGCCACTGCCAGTCAAGCAGCAGCCCTATCTATGAAATCGAGGGAAGAAGGCGAATTCTCGGTAACTTCCATTCAAAGTAAAGTTAACGCTTCCAAATAATAGAAAGAAGAGCAATGGCAAAACTTCACTTTCATTATTCAACCATGAATGCTGGAAAATCTACTTTATTGCTACAAGCTGCGCATAATTATAAAGAAATGGGAATGGAAACATTACTATTAACTGCAGACTTCGATGATCGTGCCGAAAATGGAAAAATTACCTCTCGAATAGGAATTTCAGCACCAGCAGAGCTTTATAGTCAAGGTAGTAATTTACTTTCTTTAGTAGAAACAAAATCAAGAGAAAAAGCACTGGCGTGTGTCTTAGTAGATGAAGCACAGTGGCTATCACCCAACCAAGTTTGGCAACTAGCACAGGTCGTAGATGATCTAAAAGTACCTGTAATATGTTACGGGTTAAGGGTGGACTTTATGGGAGAACTTTTTCCTGGCTCTGCTAAATTACTAGCCATAGCCGACGAAATGCGGGAGGTTAGAACTATTTGTCATTGTGGAAGTAAAGCCACCATGGTCGTGAGGAAAGATTCTGACGGGAAAGTGCAAACTTCGGGAGATCAGGTTCAAGTTGGTGGAAATGAAATGTACTTCTCTCTTTGTAGGCTACATTGGAGACAGGCTGTGAAAGACAAATAAGATATTTAACTCTCAAACAAAAAGATCAAAATGTCTCTCTAATAAACCCTACCCCCTATAGGCACATCCTCGTCTGGTACAATTAATATCACTTGTTTATTTTTATCTGGGACTCCAAGAACTAAGACTTCTGACATAAATTTACCAATTTGTCTGGGGGCAAAGTTAATAACTGCAAGCACTCGTCTACCTATTAGGTCAGTACATTTATAATTGTCCTTAATTTGCGCTGAACTTTTTTTTATGCCAATTTCATTCTCAAAATTAACCCAAAGTTTAATTGCTGGCTTTCTAGCTTCTGGAAATTCCTCTGCTCTAATTATTTCACCTACTCGGATATCTAATTTCTGGAAGTCTGCAAAAGTTACCTCTTCAACCATCTTCAGAACCTCTTAATTCCTTACTTCTGTTTGAAGCCGCTTCAACTGCCTTAGATAATAGGGAGTTGAAGCCAGTATCTTGGTCCATTAGAACTTTAAGTGCCGCCGCAGTAGTCCCTCCTGGGCTAGTAACATTAATGCGCAAATTAGTGGGATCTTCGTTTGATTTTTCGGCTAGCAGTCCTGCACCAGCCACCGTTGCTTTGGCTAAAGTCATTGATAACTCAGCATTCAAACCGTTCGCTTGTCCAGCATCTGCCAGAGCCTCGATAAGATGAAAAACGTAGGCAGGACCTGAGCCTGAAACAGCAGTCACAGCATCCATTTGCTCCTCAGAGTCTAGAGATACTATTTTTCCAACTGATGACAGAAGCTTTTTTGTAGCTTTTAACTCAATATCACTAACATAAGCGTTAGCTATAATGGCAGTAATTCCTTTTCCAATAGACGCTGGGGTATTAGGCATAGCACGTACTATCGGTGTTTGATTTCCTAAAATACGCTGAAAATACGAGATAGACGTACCCGCAGCTATAGAAATAAATAAAGTTTTAGAGTTTCCTAACTTTTTTAACTTAGGAACCACATCTGGCATCATCTGGGGTTTTACTGCTATTAAAACAATCGACGGATTAATCGGTAACGTTTTATTTAACCTCACAGTTTGTTTAATTAACCAATCAGATGGATCAGGATCTATTACAGTGATTTCATTCGGGTCTAAACCCTCGGCCAACCAACCTTTTAATAAAGCGGAGCCCATTTTTCCACAACCAACTATTACTATCTCTTGTTTACTTAATTTTGATAATTCCAAAGATCACCTCAAGTATATTTTATAAAAACACATTATGCATGCCCTATAGCCTCGGCAATAGCCAGTTGCATAGCAGACTTAGGGGTACGGTCGCCCCAGCACACCAATTGAAAAGCAGGGTAAAACTGTTCTGAAACAGTAATTGCCGAGTCTAACATCTTATTAATTTGCTCTGGACTAGGTGCAACCCCCTCACCCAAGACCAGTCCGTAACGATAGGCAATTACTTTTTGCTTTGACCAATAAATGAAGCTTCCTATCCAACATTCATCATTTGCTAAATTTAATATCTCATACAGACTATCTAACTTGTCATTAGGTGGTTCCATCTCGAAAGTTGATATCAATCGAAGGGTCTGCTCATAATGAGACCACCCTAAAGTAACGGAATAAGTTCTCCATTGCCCTTTAACGAGCATTGAAATTTGATTTTCTCCAAGGCGATCAAATTCCCAATCATATTTTTCCGCAATGGTTTCAACAATGTCGATCGGGTGAGCTTCCTCGAGTTCTGAGAACTCCTCTAAGTTTGTCATAAAAGTTACTTTCTTATTCACTAGCAAAATTTTTTTCAACACAAGATATTGATATAGACACCACACGTAGTTTCGTGAGCCTTGAATAACACAATATATGGGGAAGTTAATAAAGCCTAGAGTAAATAAGCGATAAAAAAAGATTATTAAAACGTAATGTTATTATTATTACTATTAACGAGCAGAAGGATCTATTTTATCGAGCATACCGGACAATTGATATCTTGATTCAACTTAATAATGCGAGTTTCTGCATGAAGAGCGTCGTAAATCATTAACCGGCCATCCAGTAACTCACCAGCTCCTGAAATTAATTTTATTGCCTCTACGGCCATAATAGAGCCTATCACTCCGGGCAAGGCACCTACTACACCTGTCTCAGAACAAGAAGCTGCTAACTCTGTGTTAGAGATATTAGGGAAAACACATTGGTAACAAGGACTAGCCAAAGTAGAAGTATAAACCATAACCTGTCCCTCCCACTGAGATATCGCTCCTGAAATCAATGGTTTTTTTAACTTCACACAAGTTTTATTTACCAAATATCTAGTTTGAGCATTATCAGTTCCGTCAATGATTAAATCAAAGTTAGAAATTAAATCGTCTGCATTTTGTTCGTTAAATAAGTAGTTATAAGCTAAGACCTTTGTATACGGATTTTGTGCCCTTATTGCTTGAGAGGCTGCAAATACTTTTGAGTCTCCAATCATCTTATCAGTATAGATTATTTGTCTTTGCAAATTAGAATTGTCAACCAAATCGCTGTCGACAACACCAATTGTCCCTATACCACCAGCTCCTAGATATTGAAGAACAGGAGATCCTAAGCCGCCTGCTCCTATTACTAGAATTTTAGCGTTTTTAAGCTTTTTTTGTCCAAGGCCCCCGATTTCTTTTAAAACAATATGTCTAGCGTATCTATTTAACTCTTCAGGGTTAAATAGATTTTTTGTTGAATCTTTTTCAAATTTCACTCTTCCAATATTTTTGGCTTTTTTTAAGAGAAACACATAACTAATAATTACCAATAAAAGGGTAAAACTAACAATCAGGTTACGTAATGATCCACCTGTACTCTTAACTAAGACATGATCAACACTAACAGTTAAATGAATTAAAAAAATAATACTAAAAACTAGAGATAAAAAGATTAGATTATTACGACGTGTAACATTGAAAATGCGGTCCAATACCAGAACAGTTATACCCACTAGTAAAAAAACCATCATTATTTAATTCCCGTAGATCCAAAACCCCCAGAAGCTCGCACAGTATTGTCCAAAGTATCAACAAGTTCAAAAATAGCTCGTGCTACTGGGGCAACAACCAATTGCGCAATTCTATCTCCATGACATATATGGAAAGGGGTTTGACTAAGATTAATCATTATCACCCCGACCTCTCCTCTATAATCACTATCTATCGTACCTGGGGAGTTAATTATTGAAATTGCATGATTTAACGCCAAACCAGAACGCGGCCTAACCTGAATTTCAAAACCGTGAGGTATATGAACAGACAGACCGGTCGGCACTAGTACTGGCCTCCCTGTTAGCAATTTGACTCCAGCATCTCTTAGCTCAACGGGAAAATTCGCCCTTATATCTGCACCAGATGCGTCAACTGTCTTGTATTCAGGCCCTACTACTAAAGAATCTGACAGTTTACTCCGAACAAACTTGACCAATTGAATCATGATAAATTTAATTTTTCCACCATAAGGTTAACTAACTTTCGCGCAACTTCGGACTTATCCATTCTGTCCCATTTCTTAACTCCAGCGTTAGAGATCAATATCACAGCGTTCTCAGTTCCCCCCATAATATTTGTTTCAGGCCTTATGTCATTAGCGACAACCCAATCACATTTCTTCCTATTCAACTTTTCGGTCGCATTTGCTATTAGATCCTCAGTTTCTGCAGCAAAACCAACTACTAGCTTTGGACGACCTTTCCTCAACTTAGATACATATTCTAGAATGTCAGGATTTTTGATTAGTTTGAGAACTAACTCTTTATCCGAATTCTTTTTAATTTTTGACTTAGAAAACTCCTTTGTCTTCCAGTCAGCAACCGCTGCCACCATAACAAATGCGTCAGCAGGTAATGATTTTTTAACTTCCGTAAACATTTCATTTGCTGATTCCACTCGTTTGATTGTAGCTCCCAAGGGTAATTCGATATGTGTTGGCCCAGAGATCAATGTCACTCTGGCGCCCTCGTTAAGTAGAGCAACTGCAATCTGAGTTCCCTGAGTGCCAGATGAAAGATTCCCAATAAATCTAACGGGATCAATTTGTTCATGAGTGGGGCCGGAGGTAACTACTATATGTTTACCTTTAAGTTTCCCAAGAGATAATTTTTTTTTTATTGCTGCAATAATTTGTTCTGGTTCTGCCATACGCCCGAAACCAAATTCTCCACAAGCCATAGAACCTTCAACTGGCCCAATAAAACCAATACCATCTTTTTTTAATAACTGTATATTTCGCCTAGTAGCTAAATGCTCCCACATCCTTACATTCATTGCTGGAGCAGCTAAGACGTCAGTATCAGTTGCAAGTAAAAGCGTGGAAGCGAGGTCATTAGCTAAACCCGATGCCATTTTAGCCAATAGATCAGCAGTAGCAGGAACGATTACTATCAAATCTGAGTTCCTAGATAGCTCTATATGCCCCATCTGGGTCTCATCTTCTAAATCAAAAAGATCCGAATAAACTTTTGACCCCGATAAAACAGAAATACTTAGAGGAGTAACAAATTCTTTTCCAGCCTCTGTAAGTACAGGAGTAACGGAGGCACCTGCCTCACGTAAACCACGAATTAAATCGTGGCATTTAAATGCTGCAATACCACCACCTATTATCAGAAGTATTTTTTTTCCATTTAGCATTTTACAATAATCCCTCGACTATACATATAAACCCTATGCTTTACTTTCTCAAGGAGTAATCAAATGGTAATAATTAACTAAAATAGGCTTTTAGATACTACATTAATTCTGTAACATATCTCTAAATAACTGTGTTTTGTTGTCCAATTTAGCTTAGTACAGGTTAAAAGTGCTTCTCTAGAACTTCCAAATTTCTATTAACAGGTGAATTTAATGAACTTATTACCAAACTTAACTTTAATCATTGGAGGTGCTTGCTCTGGTAAAACCAAATTTGCAGAAAATCTCACTTTAAATAATGGGCCCAACAATCTTTATATTGCAACTGCTGAGCCTTTTGATAAGGAAATGAAAAGTAAAATAGACCTCCATCAAAAATCAAGGGCACTACAAAAATGGAAGACTATAGAAGCATTCCATAATCTAGCAGAAACACTCGACGGGATGAAAGAAGTAAAATTTGATACCATCTTAATTGATTGCCTCACGATGTGGTTAACAAACAAATTTTTAAAAAATAAAGACCTCCCGCAGGAGTTTTCTCGCCTTGTTGAGAGCGTAAAAAACCAGAAAATGAAACTTGTAATAGTCACTAATGAGCTAGGGTATGGAATTGTGCCAGATAACAAAATGGCCAGAGAATTTCGAAACCTTAACGGTCAACTGAATCAACAAATTGCTGCAGAGGCTGACCTAGTCATCCAAGTGGTTGCTGGATTGCCCTGCACTCTTAAAGGCACGTTACCTAAGGTGAGTAATGACTACTAATTGGTGGTGGATTAGGCATGGCCCAACTCATGAGAAATCTTTTGTCGGTTGGCGTGACGTGCCAGCAGACCTTTCTGACTTTTCACGCATAAAGAGACTTAAAAAAATTTTACCAAAGAACCCAATTATATTGTCTTCTGATTTACAAAGAGCCACTGCAACAGCAAAAGCAATAAATAGTTTTAATAAAGCTATATTAATTAATCCTGACCTAAGGGAGTTTAATTTTGGAGTCTGGGATGGAATGGAGTTTGAGGCTGTATCAAGTCGAGATCCAACGCTTAGTAGAGACTTTTGGGAAAACCCAGGGGATATTCTTGCGCCCGAAGGCGAAAGTTGGAATATACTCAAAAATCGTGTGTCTAACGTAGTAGACGAGTATACCAGAATTTATCTGGGGGCCGACATCATAGCTGTTGCCCATTTTGGAGTTATCCTAACACAATTACAGATTGCATTAGGAATAACACCTTACAAGGCTATTTCTTATAAAATTGATAATTTATCAGTTACAAAAATATCAATTGATGGTGAAGAGAGACTTGTTAACGGAATTAACATCACCCCATAAAAAATTAATTTAATTTACCTTCGATGCACTGCCAGATTTTCTCTGCTATATTAACTCCATCAAATCTCTCAAGTTCTTGAATGCCAGTTGGAGATGTTACATTAATTTCTGTTAAAAACTCACCAATCACGTCTATTCCGACAAAAACCTGTCCATGATTCTTTAAATCTGCACCTATCCGTTCACAAATCTCTAAATCTCTTGATGTCAGTTCTGACTTTTTAGGTTTCCCTCCGACGTGCATATTTGACCGCGTTTCACCTTTTAATGGAACTCTATTAATTGCTCCAACTGGCTCCCCATCAATCAAAATAATACGTTTATCGCCATTTGAAACATCAGGTAAAAACTTCTGTATTATTAAAGGCTCGTTATTAGTTGTAGAAAATAATTCATGAAGGGAGCTCAGGTTACTATCCGTGTTTGTTAGCCTAAAGACCCCCGCCCCACCATTTCCAAATAATGGCTTCAAAATAATATCACCATGCTCTGCCTTAAAAGCTTTAAGTATTTCTAAGTCCCAAGCTATAGTTGTCGGTGGGATAAGTTCTGGGTAATCTAGAACTTTAAGTTTTTCTGGCCAGTTACGAACCCATGTTGGGTTATTAACTACCAAGGTCTTTGAAGCTACTCGATCTAATAAATGAGTTGATGTTATATAACCCATATCAAATGGTGGGTCCTGCCTGAGCCAAATAACATCTAAATCAATTAAATTGACACTTTTGTTATCTCCAAGTTTATAATGGTTTCCAATCGTTCTTTCCACAATTAGTGAGTTTCCGTTGGCGATCACATTTCCATTTTGATAGGAAAGTCCTGAAGGCGTATAGTAAAATAATTCATGCCCTCTCTTTTGGGCTTCCTCCATGATTCTAAAAGTACTATCTCCGTTTATATCAATATTTTCTATTGGATCCATCTGAATGGCTATTTTAAGACTCACGATCAATTCCCCATTTTTTTAACAAATAAATTTAACAATTTTAAATTACGAAATTATGATATTTTAGATGTATTAATGATTTCTAAGGCTGCCTTATAAACCAGTGAACGAGCTACACCAGTTCTCATTGCTATCTTTAAGACACTATCTTTTAGGCTATATTTACGTAATTCTACCAGTAGAATTTTATGTAAGTCTTCTAAATTAAATACAGTTTCTGGTTTTTTTCCTAGTAGAATTACAATCTCACCCTTAATAGAACGCCCTTCTATTTTTTCATTTATCTCTCCAAGAGTACTTCGAATAGTCTCTTCAAACTTTTTTGTTAACTCTCTTGCAATTACTACTGGCCTTTCTGGGCCTAGAATAAATAACATATCGATTAGAGCCTTGTTGAGCCTTTTTGGTGACTCGTAAAAAACTAAAGTACCAGGGATATTCTCAACAAGCTTAAGAAATTTCTGTCTTGCTGACTTTGAGTTTGGTAAAAAACCAGCATAAAAGAATTGGTTGGTTGGCAGTCCAGAAACTGTTAATGCCGCAATTACTGCACATGCACCTGGAACAGTCACTACTCTGTACCCAGAGTTTGTCACTTCTCTACCAAGCTGGTACCCTGGGTCTGCCACTAATGGACTACCTGCTTCGGAAGAATAAGAAACTGATTTTCCAAGAGCTATTTCATTGAGAATAAATGGGCGTTTAGAAGACCCATTATGATCATTATAAGATATTATTTTTCTTCCGCTAAGGGGAATAGAATGTATGTCCATCAATTTTCTAAGCGACCTAGTATCCTCAGCTACTAAAACATCTGCATCACGCAAAACATCCATCGCCCTTAAGGTTATATCTCTAGCGGCTCCGATAGGGGTCGCAACAAAATACAAACCTGGATCCAAATTTATGGCATCATTTACAATCATACCCTCTTTTTAATCCTATTCATTTACTTGACACAAGATCCCTCGTATTATTGTCTATATAAGATGCAATCGTATATCTAATTAAGAGTAAACTAAAAATGCTGAACCTGTTGGAAATCAAAAGTAAAACACTCTGCAAAGTAGCTACTCTGCTAATAATACTACTTTTAACGGGGTGTAACAGTTCAATAAATCCTCTAAGTAATAATAGCTCGCCCACCAAAATAGGCCTTCTTTTACCTTATGGCTCAGAAATACGGGGAGACGAGCAGTTAGCTATATCTTTAGAAAACTCTGCAAGGCTTGCTGCAAATGATCTTGGTTATGGCAAAGTACAACTACTAGTCTATGCAACAGAAGGGAAACCTAAGCTTGCCTCTCTAGCCGCAAAAAAAGCTGTTCAGGACGGAGCTGAAATTATATTGGGCCCACTTAGATCAGACGTCGCTACGGCAGCAGCTAGAGCAGTTGCCAATAAAAATATCAATGTACTTACTTTCTCAAATAATTCGGCTATTTCAGGTAACAATTTATTCCTTTTAGGCACTACATTTGACAATATCGCTGGTCGTTTAGCTAAGTTTGCGAAGAAATCTGGTTCTGAAAGTTGGTTGATAATCTATCCACGAACAAAAGAGGGTGAGATAGCAAAGAAAACTGTTGTGAAAGCTGCAACCAAAAATGATATAACGATTCTTGGTAATGTATCATTTGACCTAACCGCAAAAAGTATCGTTGAAGCCGTGCCTGAAATAGCTGATTTGATTGAAACTACTCAACCAGATTCAATAATGCTTACTTCTAACAGTGCAGGAGCGTTACCACTTTTAGGTCAATTACTGCCAGAGAAGGGAGTGAACCCAAAACTGGTACAATATATTGGACTAGCTCGTTGGGACGTCTCAAAAGAGACACTTAGATTGCCTGGCCTGCAGGGGGGATGGTTCGCCTTACCCGACCCAATTTTGGCCTCCAAATTTAGTAGTCGGTATAAAACTATCTTCAATCAAACTCCACATCCTCTAGCAAGCCTCGCCTATGACGGAGTGGCAATAATTGGTTCTTTACGCTCAAAAAGAAAAAATATGAGTTCAAAAAATTTAAAGCAAGAGTTCGGATTCTTAGGTGTTAATGGTTTATTAAGGTTTGCAGATGACGGATCCAATGAACGCGCCTTATCAATAGCTACAATTAAAAAAAACAAGGTCAAGGTAATTGATCCTGCTCTCAAATCATTTTTACCTTAGTTAATTTCACGTCTGTCTGGAAAAAATGGAAATTGTAAATAAAAATAATTCTAACTTTCTTGACAGCTCCATCTTTGACTTTGAGAACATCAATCTTAGCTTTAAGAAGGAGCTTAAAGGATTAGATGATCAAAGCGACATTCGATCTAAGGCAACTATACTTTTAAAAGAAAAGTACAAGAATGGTACTAAAGAAATTAAAAGTTCTTTTGAAAAGAGTCGAACAAGATTTATCCAACGACATGCTGGATTTACTATTGTGTGTAACTCAATAGTAGTCCCTGAAACAAAAGAATTTGGAATAAATACTATAAAAATGACCGGCGCTTCATTAATTAATGGTGCCCAATCACAAGGCATAATAAGGGAAATATCAGAAGAATATGGCGGTGAACTTGATGGTACGAATATTAGAGTAGAAATTATAGTAGAAAGTAATCAAGATGAAGTTAAGGAAATTGCAATAGCAAGGAATACATCAAACAATGTAAGTGTTTTGTCGAGAATGGGTACACGAGGATGTTTTGATGTGCTTGCCGAAAACATGATAGATATGCTTGGTGAAGAAGATGGAAAAATTCAAATAAGTGAAACAGATGATGCAATAGACACTAGGACTTTATTACAGGCAATAAAAGTAATGACGCCTGAGTCACTAGAAGAAGATCATAGATATAAGAAATTAAAAAAGTCTGCTGTATCACCATATTCATCTAAGGCAGGTGTTTTAACAGAGTTCAGAACTATGATTACGGACAATAAAAATGGTGGTTATGACGACATGTTGAACTTTTATCATAGTTTTTCAGGGCATGCTTGGAAACTATTTCAATCTTGGACGACCGATATGGACTGGAAACCGTTTCTAAAAAAGGCAGAAGCATTAGGAGTGTTTAAGGAAAAAGAAGATACTTTCTCAGCGTCTTTGGGAGTTATTTATCCTGTTTTATATGGCTTAAAGAATTTCTTAG
>ENA-ORXF01000018-ORXF01000018.1-marine-metagenome-genome-assembly--contig:-NODE-18-length-131226-cov-9.722903_pt1 | contig 131226 bp, 134 predicted proteins | sample MGYA00237864_ERZ511476 | MGnify/ENA primary metagenome ERZ511476 (study PRJEB26306, sample SAMN06343908) | marine metagenome | isolation source: coastal waters | place: Atlantic Ocean: West Antarctic...
GCACTCACAAATATATTTTTGAACATTTTCTAGTGGCAGGGAAATGCCATAGAGTGTCTTAAATCATGAGCAGAGTCATGAACTATAGTAGCCTGAGCAAATCCTGATGCAAATAAAAGGAAACCTCCAACTATAATAGCTCCAAACATTGCTCCAAACTGGCTGCTAGAGTTTGTAATTTCCGTGGGTAGTGTTAATACTTTTGTTTGACCTTGCATTTCTTTCTCCTATTACCGTCACACCCGACGGCTGGGGTTTAAACATTTCAAGGCTGGTCTCCTGGCTTGCGGGTCGTGGCTACGTATCTGTCTTCCCAAGAATAAATCCCAGTGACGTTTAGATAGTTGCTCACCGCTTACAGTCGCGGGGGCGGCTTTGGCTTTGAGCCCCGATTTGGGTCACTCTTACCAAATTCCCATTTCATCATAAATTGCTTTTGCAAAATAAATTGAACCTTGTGAACGCAACATGCGCTTTACGAGAATGAATCGTCAAGCATTATCTCTTAGTCGAATAAAAAAAGTTGTAACTGTGTCAGCTGTGTTGATTGCAAATGCATACATTGTGTATATAAAGTAGTTGTTCTTACAACATGAAGTGTTTACTATTTAATAGTGGGCTTTCTCCACTTTATTCGAGGCCTAAGCAGAGAGAAGGGTTACTTGCGATTTTCTAAACTAAGATTAAATGGATTTAAAAGTTTCGTTGATTCCACAGATTTGGTAATCTCAGACGGTCTTACCGGTGTTGTTGGGCCTAACGGTTGCGGAAAATCAAATCTGCTGGAAGCGCTCCGATGGGTTATGGGAGAAAATCGTCCTACGGCAATGCGAGGTTCTGGTATGGATGATGTTATTTTTTCTGGTACTGCCTCTCGTTCAGCAAAGAACTTTGCTGAAGTAGCGTTAAAAATTGATAATTCAGATCGATCAGCGCCTGCTCAATATGCTGAATTTTCTGAATTTGAAGTGGTACGGCGAATCGCGCGGGACTCTGGTTCTGCGTATAAAGTTAACAGTAAAGATGCTAGAGCTCGCGATGTGCAGATGCTTTTTGCAGACGCTTCTACAGGAGCTCACTCGCCAGCCTTGGTTAGACAAGGTCAGATCGCAGAATTAATCAATGCGAAGCCAAAATCCAGGAGACGAATTTTAGAAGAAGCTGCTGGGATATCTGGACTATATCAGCGTCGCCACGAAGCTGAACTTAAGCTTTCTGGGGCAGACACAAACCTTTCCAGATTAGATGACACTATTGAACAATTAGCGTCTCAGCTTGGGCATTTAGCGAAGCAGGCCAAACAGGCGTTAAGGTACCGTGAAATAGGAGAAGAGTTAAGAAAACTAGAAGGGCAATTATTATATATAAAATGGAAAGAGGCCGAGAGTATACGAGCCTCAGCTGAATTAGAAAAAAAGAAATCGCAATTAAGAGCGTCAGAGGCAGAAGCCGAAGCAAAAAAGTTTTTTAACGAAAGGGAAGTGTTCGAAGGAACGCTCCCGAAACTTCGTGAGGACAACTCTAACTCTGCTATAAAACTTCAAAATTTGTTAGTGCAGAGAGAGTTTTTGGTTAACAGTGAGAGGCAAGTTTTACAAGATATTAGCAAGCTCAAATCTGATATAGATCAGTTGGAGTTTGATATAACGCGAGAGACTTCTTTGAACCAAGATGCTGTGGATACCTTAAAGAGATTAGAAATAGAAAAGCTTGAGTTAACTCAAGCAGGAGGTAACTACTCGTCAAGATTAGGAGTAGCTATCGAAGAGTCTAGAGTATCGGCTTTGGATCTACAGGGCTTAGAGCTTCATCTTTCAAATAAAACAGAGGACAATGCTAGATTAATAGCACAGCATCAGTCAGCAGAAGGACTTTATGAAGAATTAAAGGTTACATTAGAAAGAATAAAATCAGAAGAAAAAAAGGCGAATATGGAGTTAGAAGCCTCGAGAATTATTGTGACATCTGAGAGCATGAAAGCTACTGAGGCTAAAGATAAGTTTAGTGCCGCAAAAATTGAATTTGAATTAGCGGATACTCAGCTAGAGAAAATTAATCTTTCACGAAATGAAATCCAGTCTAAAGAGGCACAAGCTAGAGCTACTTCATCTGAGGCAGAGGGAATAGAAACAGCATTGCGTGCCGAATCAGGAGCTGTTTCTCGGTTACTAGATAGAGAAATCTCTGAAGTTAAACAAATTATCGATAGAATAAAGGTCCAACCTGGCTATGAGTTGGCTCTTGGAGCAGCTTTTCAGGATGACTTAAAAAACCCTGAAGTTGAAAAAGATTTTGGAACGGGATGGATTAGTTTGAAGTCTGACTATATTTCTCAGAGCCTTCCTCCCGATGTTGAGCCCCTTTCGTCTTTTGTTTCTGGTCCGGAGCTTTTGTCCCGAAGAATCGCACAAATAGGTGTTGTTAGTAATAAGCTAGGCGCAAAGCTTCAAAGCCAATTGATGCCTGGGCAAAGGTTGGTTTCCAAGGAAGGAGCCTGCTGGCGTTGGGACGGCTTTAAAGTAGAGGCTGTAGATGCGTCAACTTCATCAGCTTTGCGATTGCAACAGCTTAATAGGCTGGAAGAGTTAAAGCAAGAATTAGAACAAGCTATTTCTAAATCCTTAGGTTCTAGACAAGCCCATACTAGCCTTCAGGCAGAACTTTTAGAACTAACCAATTTTGATCAAGAGACTAGATTAACTTGGCAAAACGCAGATAAACTTATGATAGAATCAAACCGTGTAATGAGTAGTGCCGAGAGTGAAAAAAGTATAGCAGAGGGTAAGGTTGAAAATTTATTACTAACAGTAGCAAGATACAAAAATGAAACTAATAGTACTCAAAATAGACTATTAGAGGCCGAAAAGGCTATTAAGAGCTTAGGTGATCTACAATCTGTACGAGATGAACTGGATAAGCTTAAGGAAGAAGTTGTTGTCTCTAGAACCACGATGATTTCAAAAAGAGGCCTTGCAGAGACCCTTCGAACAGAAAACGAAATTAGAGTACTAAGGTTTAAAGAAATTGGTGAACATTTACTTGTATGGATTTCTCGCCGTGAATATGCTGAGGATCGTATCAAGGAGTTGAAGTCTAGGCAGGTTATGCTCGAAGATAAATTAGAGATATCAGAAAAAAGGCCTAATGAACTAGTTTTCGAACAAGATCAGTTGCAAGAGAAAATACAGTCTAGTGAGGTTTTTGCTCATGATGTAGCAGAAAAACTTAAGACTGCTGAAGTATTACTGCGCCAGGCATTAGAGAGTGAGAGAACTTCTGAAAGAGTAGCTTCGGAAGCTCGGGAAGATCGAGCACGAAATGAAGTGTTATTTGAATCTGCGTTAAGTAATGTAGTGGTTTGTTTGAAAAAAATTAAAGATGAGTATGATGCGAGTCCAGAATTACTAAGGTTAGATTTACAATTAGATTCTGAAAATACACCAGAATCTTGGAAGCTAGAAGAGAAAGTAGACCGACTTAAGCGGCAACGAGATAATTTAGGCGCAGTGAATCTGCGTGCAGAAGAGGACGCCAAAGAAGTTCAGGAACAGTACAATTTTATTAAAGGTGAAAAAGATGAACTTACAGAGGCAATAAAAAAACTAAGATCAGGAATTACGTCTCTTAACAAGGAAGGTAGAGAACGAATTTTAACTGCATTTGAACAAGTTAATGAGAATTTTGGTAATCTTTTTAAGCATTTATTTAATGGTGGTGACGGAAAACTTGTGATGGTTGAGAGTGATGACCCTCTAGATGCAGGACTTGAAATCATGTGTCAGCCCCCAGGAAAAAAACTTTCTACACTATCCCTTCTATCAGGTGGTGAACAAACACTTACTGCATTGGCGCTAATATTTGCTGTTTTTCTTGCTAACCCAGCACCGCTATGTGTGTTAGATGAGGTCGATGCGCCGCTTGATGACGCGAATGTAACTCGGTTTTGTGACTTGTTAGACGAAATGAACCGTCGCACTAATACACGTTTCTTAATTATTACCCATCATGCAGTTACTATGTCCCGGATGGACCGTTTGTTTGGAGTAACTATGGGAGAGTTAGGGGTGAGCCAATTAGTTTCTGTTGATTTAAAGAGAGCTGAAGCGCTAGTAGCTTAGAATAAGTAAATTTTTATAAATTTTTCAGCAAATACTTTGTAGGCCAGCCATCTGCTGGAATATTAAGTTCTTTTTGTTTAAGTTTAACAGCTTTCCTAGTTTTCTTTCCTAAAATACCGTCAATTTTTCCTACATTATAGCCTTTTTGGTGAAGTTTAGTTTGAAGTAGTAACATTTCACTAGAACTTAACATTGGCTCAGGGGACCCTAAGCGATACCTAGGTTCGTTAGAAAGGAGAGTGGCAAAATAGGCTGCGGTTGTTATGTAAACGAAACTATTATTCCAATTTAAGAGCACTTTGTAGTTTGGATAGGTAAAAAATGCTGGGCCTTTTCTTCCCATTGGTAAAACTAACGACACATCCGCATCATTTTGGAAGGAGCCAACTCGTGGCCGCACATTAAGATTTCTCCAATACTCTATAGGCATTGCAGAGCTCAGGCCGGTCTGAAACCAATCCATACTCTCAGGAACCCTTACTTCCAATAGCCAAGGTTGATCTCGCTTCCAACCCATGGAGGTTAATTTTTCAGCCATCGAGTATAGGGCATCTATTGGTGAAGAAGTTATGTCAACCTCACCATCACCGTCACCATCGGTCCCATTTTCTAGGAGATCTAGAGGTAACATTTGAAGCATCCCTATTTCGCCAGCCCAAGCACCTTTGGTTGCCCTAGGATGGAACTTATTTTGTTTGAATAATTCCAATGCACCAAATACCTGGGGAAGAAAAAGTTCTGGGCGCCGGCAGTTATGGCTAAGAGTTAAAAGTGCGTTTAAAGTGTTGTAGTCTCCCTGAAACAACCCAAAATCAGTCTCTAAAGCCCAAAATGCTAATAAAATTTCTTTTGGCACCCCATATTGATGCTTAATTTTACTAAAGGTTTGTTTGTATCTCCGTTTATTAATAGCAGCATTTTGAAGTCTGTGAGGTGATATTACGGCATTTGAAAACTCAAAGAAACTTTTTCTAAATATTGTTTGAGATTGATCTGCCTTTAAGACCTCAGGGTCAATTTCTGCAGAAGAAAAGAAATCGTTTACTAGGTCCGCGCTGTACCCCATAGAAACAGACGTTTTCTTGATATCTGAAAGGAAAAAATTGAAAGGACCTCCACATTTTATTTTTCCATTTGCATTATTGGATATAAATACTGCTCCTAGCACGAAAATTAAAATAATGATTGTTAAGAAATTAAATAATCTGCTAATATTAGATTTTATTTTCAACATTACATTAACCAATAGATAATAGCCCCAAAAGAAACCAAACAAAAAATTATCAACCAAATCTGCCAAAGAAATTTGGTACAGTCGGTTATATGATTTGGTGAAAGTATACGATCACCTTCAGGATTAATATATGGGTCAGAACCGTCTACCCCACTATAGCTTCTAGGGCCGGCTAAAGCTATATTTAATACAGTTGCCATAGCAGTTTCTGGCCAACCAGCATTAGGAGAGCGGTGTAATTTTGCATCTCGAATTACTATGTGGATCTTATCAAGTTTTAAATTTGACAGGAGAATGACCATAGCGGACACTCTTGCTGGCACCCAATTTACAATATCATCTAATTTTGCGGTTGCCCATCCAAACTCTTCGTACCTATCACTTTTGTAGGCTATCATACTATCTGCAGTATTTATCACCTTGTATGCAAAAAGGCCTGGTAACCCTAATAAAATATACCAAAATAAGGGAGCGATAAACCCATCTGATAAATTTTCTGCTGCGCTTTCAATTGTACTACGAACCACTCCAGATTCATCTAAATTACTAATATCTCGGCCTACTATTTTTGCGACCATTATTCTTCCCTCAGCAAGGCTTAATCTAAGAGCTTCAGCAACCGCTGTCACATGATCTATAAGGCTCCTAAAAGCTAATAAGACTGCTACTGAAAGTACCTCTAAAATCCAAAGTTGAGGGATTGAAGCTATTATATAACCAAATATAATAGAGGCCGTAACTAAGCCACCTAATGTGAGAGCACCGTTCCTCAACTTATGCTGACCTTGATTATAGTTTACATCACACCAATTTATTATGTTGCCAATTATGACAACTGGATGAGTTACTCGATTCCAAATAATTTTTGGCTCACCAAACATCGCATCTAAGAGCATACCAATGGACAGAACTAACAGGACACTCAATTCAAGGCCTTTTGGATTCGCTTCCAATCCAATTCCTTTTTTGGCAACCCAAAACGAATCCAATTTCTATTATAATCAAAAGTTCGCGTCAGTATTTTAGCAGAGGCTAGATGTTGGGCAAAAGAAGTGGCATCATCAACTGAATACAGTCTGAACAAATTAGTGCCTCCAATTAGCTGATAGTTCTTCATGAGCTTATCTAGTCGAGCAGATAAATCAATTAACTTTAATCTAGTTTCCTTTGCCCAATCTAAATCTTTAAGTGCTTGAGTGCCGATTACCAAGGCTGGCCCTGATACTTGCCATGGTCCCAAAGCTTTTTTTATAGGGTCCAATGTTTCTTTTGTTCCCACCGCAAACCCCAACCTAACTCCCCCCAGCCCCCAGAACTTTCCAAAACTCTTTAGAACGATGAACCCAGGTTTTTTTGTAAGAATGGCCAGGCTGTTTTCTTGAGTGGTATCGCAGAAGCTCTCATCTATTATAGTTAACTTTCTATGATTTTTAATAACTTTGTTTTTTAGGTGTAGGCGGCCATCAGGGTTGTTGGGATTTACAACTATTTGTACATCTCCATCTTTTGGAACCAGGCTAAACCCAGCATTCCTAAAAGAGGCCTCATGTTCAGAGTATGTGGGACCTTCGATTGTCACAGTTCTATAGGTATAAAGGAATGGGATAAGTGCTATTAAAGCAGATGCTCCCGAAGAGCATAGAATAGAAGAAGATGTAGGGAGATTCCAAAATAATTTTGCAGCAGAGAGAATGTTTCTAAATGTTTCGTCGTCAGGAAGAGCTTCCCACACATTCTTCTCCAATTTTGTCAGAGGGTAAGAATTAGGGTTAATTCCGGTTGAGAGATCAAGCCATTCAGCCTTTTTGCCTCCGAAACTAGCAACTGCTGCGTCTATTTTCCCACCATGCTGGTTAAATAAGGTTTTCATAATTTTTTAAATAAGGGTGGATGCCGAGTTATAAAATGGCCTTTTATTTGCTCTGGCCAATTACGATAAGGAACAACACCTTTTTCATTTTCAGAGTGAAGTTGAGCATAATCTAAGATCGCTTTTGCTGATTCTTTAGTAGGTTCGAAATTACCTAGCGTATAAGACATTTTATTTTCTGCTTGGATCGCAATATTACACCCATGTGAACAACCCATTAAGCATGGATGGGTTTTAGTTATAACTCCTGAAAAACTTTCTTTAAGGTTTTCAACTAGCGAAGCTAAACGTTCTCCATCTGTCAGGCTCATATCACCAGCTGACCAATTTTCACGCTTGCAAGTCTCACATATTGTTATGTACGTCTTCATTTAATTATTTTAACTCACACTTTTGTTAACGTGGTATCTATAGGGTATACTAATTACTCTTTATACTATTAATTTAGTTTAAATAATTTTCAATAATAAACATTGAGATTTATATTGCAGTAATAGATTTACAGTTTATAGAAGTCTATGACAAAGCCCCAGTGGCCAGAGAGGTTGGCGGTTTGCGTGACTACTCAAATAGAGGTCATAATAGCTGCATTGTCATGTGCTAATACTCACGTGCATTTAACTCTCCTGGTAAAGAACGACCGTGATGAGGAAATTAATTTGTAATTATAATGCCAGCACTATTGATCTAATAAAGTTTATTGAATTGATAAGTAAAGCTTTTAGAGTGGAGTAATTTTATGAGTAAAATTGGAATAATGGTTTGTGGTCATGGTAGCAGATCGAAAAGCGCCGAACGAGAATTTGGATTACTTGCAAAAGGCTTAAAAAAACGGTTTCCAGAAATCCCTGTTGAATACGGTTTTTTGGAATACTCTGCTCCTAACATTCATATGGGTCTCGACTCACTGAGAGATCAGAGTGTTGAACACATAATTGCTGTACCTGGAATGCTTTTTGCAGCAACACATGCAAAAAATGATATTCCGTCAGTTTTATTAACTTACCAAGAAAAAAATCCAGGTCTAAAAATAAGTTATGGTAGAGAGCTTGGGCTACACTCTGAAATGATTGCTGCTTTTGAAGCTAGAATTTTAGAAAGCCTTAGTGTTGATCATGTTCATAAAGGTGACCTTTATCAAACTATGTTAGTTGTAGTTGGCAGAGGTACTTCAGATACGTATGCTAATGCCGAGGCTGCTAAGTTAACGCGCATTGTAGCAGAAAATTTAGGATTTGGGTGGTCTGAAACTGTATATTCTGGTGTTACTTTCCCATCAGTTGGCCAGGGTTTGGAAATCGCATTACGATTAGGGTATAAAAAAATAGTTGTAGCGCCATATTTTCTATTCTCTGGAAAACTTATAGATCGCATATATAACTACGTTGATTTGGTGGCAGAAAAGGCTACTGATGTGACTTTTTATAAAGCGCACTATTTGTCTGATCAGGATCATGTAATAAACACGTTTGTAGAAAGGATTGCTGAAACAGAGTCGGGAACTATGGAGGAAAACCATGATCTGATGGCATCTTTTAAGAAACGTTTATCGCTAGGAGAGGTAGATGTTCACCATCATCATGCGGAATATCAACCGTTCACAGATCCCGAAGATGATCAATTTCCAGGGGGTGAAGATCATTGTGATGACCAGAGCCATAGTGACAGTGATAGCCACGGCCACAGTCACGACCACAGTCACGGCCACAGTCATGGGGTTTATAAACATATTGCTCACCCCAATGGCCCAAGGACAATGATTGATCAGGGAGTTTGTGGCTGTTTTATGGGACAGTTCCCAGATTATGTGGTGGAAGAAGAACGTAGATTAATTGCTCAACGTAAAGCTAATAGCTGATGAGTTACGACGGCTCTGAGATAGATAAGGTTGTGTCTAAAGAAAAACAATTAACCTATGAGCGAGACCCAAAGAATATATATGCCAAGAGTTTTAAAACTGTACAAAATGAAGGTAAAATTGACACAGTACCTTTAACGCTACGACCTCTAATAACCCGATTAATTCATTCATGTGGAATGCCGGATATAAAAGATCGGTTAGTTTACTCTGACAACATTTCAATTAACGCTGCAAAGGCCTTAAAAGCTGGAGCGAATATTTTGTGTGACTGTGAGATGGTTTCGTCAGGTATCATTCGGAGATATCTCCCAGCTAACAACAAAGTTATCGTTACATTAAATGACCCCAAGGTAATTAAGGGCGCTCAATCAATTGGAAATACTAGGAGTGCCGCTGCCGTTCAACTTTGGGAACCTTTTATTGAGGGCGCAGTAGTAGCTATTGGAAATGCACCAACAGCATTATTTCACTTATTAGAGTTATTAGATTTAGGATTTCCTAAACCGGCTTGTATACTTGGATTCCCAGTGGGTTTTGTGGGAGCTATGGAAAGTAAGTTAGAATTAGAGCTTAATCCTAGAGCCTGTGATTTTATTACTCTAAAGGGGAGAAGAGGTGGTTCAGCAATGGCATCGGCGGCAGTAAATGCTTTAGCTGCGGGCCTACCCGAGGTGGCAAAATGAATTCATGGCTAAACGTTATTGGAATCGGAGAAGATGGTGTTCTTGGTTTATCTGAGGATGCTCGAAAGGTTCTAAATACCTGTGATATAATAATTGGTGGAGATAGGCACCACAAGCTATCAGAGGAAATTACTGCTGAACGTTTAACGTGGCCATCACCTTTTAATGCTTTGATAGAAAAACTTACATCTCTTAAAGGAAAAAGAGTTGTTATTTTGGCTACTGGTGATCCTTTATGGTTTTCAATAGGAGCGAGGCTTAACCGTAAATTTTCAGCTGAAGAGATTACATTTTATCCGCAATTATCGGCCTTTCAATTGGCAGCCGTAAGAATGAAATGGAGTATGGCAGATACTGAAATGCTTACTGCACATGGTCGGCCAGTCGAACAAATACTATCATTTATCCAACCTAATCAAAAAATGATTATACTAACCTCAGGTGCAGAAACACCAAGTTTTATTGCGAAGTTACTAAATGAGAGAGGTTTCGGTAAGTCAGAAATGACTGTTATGGCGGATATGGGTAGCAAAGAAGAGAAACGTTTTTATGCTCTGGCTGCGGAGTGGTCTCATACAGTTCCAAAATTTAATACTCTAGCTATAAATTGTATCTGTAATCCTCGTACCCAAATTACAGGAAAAACCGCCGGCTTGGATGATTCACTATACCAACATGATGGCAATATTACAAAAAAAGAAGTTAGGGCAGTGACTATTTCAAAACTTATGCCAATGCGCGGTGCTCTTTTATGGGATGTAGGCTTGGGTTGTGGCTCTGTGGCAATCGAATGGATGAGAGCTTGCTATGACTGTAGGGCAATTGGAATCGAACCAAAAAAGAAACGCAGCGAGCTAGCCATGAAAAATGCATTAGCGCTCGGAGCCCCTAAGCTAAGTATCATAGAGGGTTCTGCTCCTGAGGCATTAGATAAACTAGAAAGACCTGATGCTATATTTATTGGAGGTGGTTTTAGTCAGAGTACTTTTGATATCTGTTGGAGGGAGTTAAAGCCTTACGGTCGTATAGTTGTTAATGCGGTCACATTAGAAACAGAGATGGAATTGTTGAAACTAAAGGAAACACAAGGAGGTGAATTATGTAGAATTAGTATTCAAAGGTCAGAGGCTATAGGCAATCGTACTGGTTGGAGACCTTTAATGCAGGTTACTCAATGGAGTAAAATAAAAAATGATTGGTAAACTATTTGGCTTAGGGTTGGGTCCAGGTGATCCTGAGTTAGTGACTGTAAAAGCTGTTAGGATCCTTAAATCCGTAAGTGCCGTGGCATTTCCAGTTTTGGAGGGAAAAGAGAGTTTTGCAAGGTCAATAGCAAATCGGTATATACCCAAAGGATTAGACCAGATCGCTATCGTTGTTCCTATGACGCAGGATAGACTTCCAGCCCAAAAAGCATATGACAAGGCTGCAAAAGAAATTTCAAAGATTTTGGATCGTGGACAGGATGTAGCTTGCCTTTGCGAAGGAGATCCATTTTTTTACGGATCGTTTATGTATATTTTTGCTCGATTATCAAAAATGTATGAGGTAGAAATTGTTCCTGGTGTGACTTCGATGACAGCATGTGCTGCGGTAGCGAAAATGCCCCTATTAGCTAGGAATGAACATTTGACTGTTATACCAGGCACCTTGGAGCCAGAGGAGTTACGAAACCGTATTCTAAATGCAGACGCAGTAGTCATTATGAAAGTTGGACGTCATTTAGAGAAAATTAAAAAGGTTTTGGAGGAAGTGGAACTGTCAAGTGGTGCTATATATGTGGAGTACGCGTCTCTACCAGAACAAAAAGTCTTAAAAATTATAAATGCCCCTAAAACTGCACCCTATTTCTCTATGATACTTGTTGCAAAAGGAGCTGATCCATGGCTTTAGACCCGATTATTTTGTATATGAATAGGGCAGGATTTACTACAGCTGAAAAAATTTCGAAAGAATTTTCGTTTAAATTACATGGACGAAAAAATAGAGTTGATGTAGCAGATGTACTTTTTGATAACGCTTTAGATCACATAAGAGAGTTATTTTCTTGTGGTATACCGATTATTGGAGTTTGTGCTTCTGGAATATTAATTCGAGCAGTTGCCCCATTGCTTCGCGATAAATCCATAGAGCCACCAATTATAGCTGTATCCGATGACAGCTCTGTGGTTGTTCCTCTTCTAGGTGGTCATAGAGGGGCAAATAGATTGGCTGTAAGGATAGCAAAATTTCTGGAAGCAAAAGCTGCCGTAACAACGGCAGGAGAAGTTGCCTTAGGCATTGCATTAGATGAACCTCCGGAAGGATGGTGTCTGGATCCTGAAAGTGATGCAAAGGCCGTTATGGCTAAATTACTTTCTGGTGGTGGAGTACAAAAAACTGGAGCAGAAGTAAAAAATGCTCACTGGTTAAGTGTTTTACCCAGTGGAACTGATGTTAAAATTCTATGCACAACAGAAATAAATAAAGATAATTTAAATTCAGATGCCATTTTCTACCCTAAAATGTTTTCTCTTGGTGTTGGATGCTCTAGGGATTGCCCTCCGCAGGAATTAAAACGCCTAGTAAATGATGCTCTTCTGGAAGCTAACGTCAATTATCATGCCGTCCACTCTATAAATACTTTAGATTTGAAAGCCGATGAACCAGCAATTCTCGACTTGGCTAATGATTTGGGGATCCCCTTAAGGTTATTCACTTCAGGGGAATTAGAGCAAGAAGCACATCGTTTAAAATCTCCATCAGAAGTTGTTTTTAAAGAGGTTGGTTGCCATGGTGTCAGTGAAGGAGCAGCTCTAGCCCAAGTTGGAAATGATGGTTTTTTGTCTTTAAATAAAAAGAAAACAAAAAATGCAACATGTGCCTTAGCTTTATCTAACATACCACTGGTTGACTTTAGAGGAAGAAGCAGAGGTCGATTGTCACTCGTTGGGATTGGACCTGGTCAGGCTGAATGGCGAACACCAGAAGCATCCGTACTTATTGGAGAGGCAGAAGAGATTATAGGCTATAGTCTTTACTTGGATCTTTTAGGACCCGTTGCAGCTGGTAAAAAGAGAACAGACTTTTCTCTTGGAGATGAAGAAAAACGATGCAGGTACGCCCTTGAAAGAGCAGCAGAGGGTGCAAATGTAGCACTTATTTGCTCAGGAGATTCGGGGATATACGCTATGGGAGCTTTGGTTTTTGAGCTTCTTGATAGAGGCTCTAGAGCTTCTGGAGTAAGCTTAAATGCAAGAAAAGTAGAGGTCATTTCTACTCCAGGTGTTTCTGCTCTTCAGGCAGCGGCTGCTAGGTCAGGTGCGCCATTAGGTAATGATTTTTGTGCGATATCCCTAAGCGATCTGTTAACACCCAAGGAAGACATTATCAAAAGGTTGAATGCTGCCTCTGATGGTGATTTTGTCGTGGCTTTGTATAACCCTGTTTCAAGACGGAGAAAACAAATATTTGAAGACGCACGAGAGATTTTTCTGAAAAATAGACCGGAGGAAACACCCGTTTTACTTGCGAGCTCTCTGGGACGACCTAAGGAAACAATAAGGTATACGACTTTACTGGAAGTCACCTCGTCAGAAATAGATATGTTAACGGTTGTAATAGTAGGTTCTTCTAAATCAAGGATAGTTAAAATGGGAGATGGACTTAAAATGTATACACCAAGAGGTTATTCTCGAAAGATTACTGATAGTTCAAATAATAATTAATGAGATGATTAGCTCAAATATAAGGCCTGAGGGAGTTTTTTTATGAAAGTTTATTTTGTTGGTGCTGGTCCTGGTGACCCTGATCTTTTGACCTTGAAGGGTCAAAGAATAATCTCGAAATGCCCTGTGTGCCTTTACGCTGGTTCTTTAGTCCCTGAAGCAATCATAAACGGAGCCCCCGAAGGAGCTCTCGTTATGGACACAGCGATTATGAATTTAACAGAAACTCACGAACAAATTATAGGTGCTCGAGAGCGAGGCGAAGATGTGGCCCGAGTACACTCTGGTGATCCATCTTTATATGGTGCGATAGCCGAACAAATTAGATTATTAAAAAAAGATAATATTGACTATGAAATTATCCCAGGTGTGCCAGCGTATACAGCCGTTGCGGCTGCTTTAGGTATCGAGCTAACTATTCCAGAGATCTCTCAATCTTTGATACTAACCCGAATGTCGATGAAGTCTACCTCTATGCCAAAAGGAGAGACTCTAAAGAACTTCGCGGCAACCGGCACAACACTAGCTATCCATTTAGGGATTAGATATCTACGAGAAATAGAAAGGCAGTTAATCCCATATTATGGAGAAGATTGTCCTGTTGTAGTAGCATATCGTGCTAGTTGGCCTGATGCTATTTATTTAAAGGGTACTCTTAGTGATATCCGAACTAAGGTAAAAAAAGAAAAAATTACACGCACAGCATTAATAATGGTTGGTCCAGCTATGGCAGATATAAGGGATTTTAGGGACTCAGCACTGTATGACCCTCAGATACCACATTTGTTAAGGCCTAAAGTTAACTTGGTTTGAATTCTAATGTAAATAGTTTGACACCTATGATTTAATCAATATCATTCTGATACGTGGTGGGGTGCGTAGAAATGACAGGATATTTACCAGAGTATATAATTGATGAACTAGGGAAAGCTCGTAATAAAAAATTAGAAAAAAGTATTTCTATGAAGGTAAGATTTAACGATAAGTTTTATCCAATTATTAAATTTTCAGATAGTAGTTTTTCAATTCAAGCACTGGAAGATATTAAATTACGTGGTCTAGTCGATATATACTCTAATAACTCACATTCCTACCAGGCGTTAATTGTTGCCCATCAGGTTAATGGCGATGTAATTGATTTTAGTTTTAAACGTAATACTATTATTAAGTCAGGGCCTGCCTTGGACTTTGAAAAAAAAGAAAGTCTAATTGCTGGGCTTTTAATTAAGTATTAAATTTTTTATTTTAGGATTTAAAGCTCCCCTCTCATATAATTATTTTCTAGAGGGTCTTGAAATTAGTATTTTTAGATGGTTAAGCGGGATTACTCAAAAAGGATTGGTATATTAATAAGATGACACGGATAGTTTATGTTAACGGTGAATACGTACGGGAAGTAGAGGCAAAGGTATCGATTTTTGATAGGGGCTTTCTATTTGCAGATGGTGTTTATGAAGTTACTAGTGTTTTAGGTGGCAAGTTAATTGACTTTGACGGTCATGTTGTGCGCTTAGCTAGATCGTTATCAGAGCTCCAGATGGTTAACCCTATAACGTCAGAGGACCTTTTAGAGGTGCACAGGACATTGGTTCAAAAAAATAGTGTTGTAGAGGGTTTAGTCTATCTACAAGTGACACGGGGCGTTGCTGACAGAGATTTTGCTTTTCCAGAAGGCATCTCGCCTACGGTTGTTATGTTTACTCAAGAAAAATCTATGTCAGAAAGCCCGCTTGCAAAACGTGGAATGAAAGTTATTTCGATAGATGATCAGCGTTGGGGTAGATGTGATATTAAAACAGTACAGCTTTTATATCCGTGTATGGGTAAAATGATGGCAGTGGCGTCTGGAGCTGATGATGCGTGGATGGTGCATGAGGGAAAAGTAACCGAGGGGACATCTAATAATGCCTATATTGTTAAAGATGGTACTATTATAACTAGGGAATTAGGTAATGAAATTTTGAGTGGCATTACACGTTCAGCTATTCTCAGATACGCTAATGTGGCACAGATGAAAGTTGAAGAGCGGGCGTTTACAGTTGAAGAAGTGATATCAGCCGACGAAGCTTTTATCACTTCAGCTACGTTATTTACTACCCCTGTAGTTGAAATCGATGGGAAAAAAATTGGTACTGGTAAGCCTGGTAATGTTTCAAAACGGCTTAGAGAAATCTACATTGAAGAGAGTTTAAAAACAGCAATCTAATCTTATATCTTACTTGCTATTGTGTGATTTTTCAAAATTTTCTTTTTGTTTAAGTGTAGCGTCAGATTGATGTTTCACTTTCCAGTCCTCAAAGGGCATCCCATAGAATGTTTCTCGCGCTGCCATTTTGTCTATTGTCACTCCCTGGTCTTCAGCAGCCTCTTGGTACCACCTGCTCAGGCAGTTCCTACAAAAACCAGTTAAGTTCATCATGTCAATATTTTGTACGTCACTTCTAGTCATCAAATGCTTTCGAAGTGTTCTAAACGCAGCTGCTTCAACCTCGATTTCGGTTTTTTTATCCATTTTTTATCCTTTTTATGGTTGAGTGTTTAACTACCTTTAAGATCTTCGATGCCAGGTAATTAGCCCAGTGATTTATTAGCATTTCATTCGCTAGAAGGTCGTTACGTAATTCTATCAGAGCATGTAAGTGATTGGAAGGTATACAATGTTGGTCCAAAGTGTCGCCTGGGAGGTCACCTGAATATGGTAGGTTGTCGCCAATACATAAGGCCCTATCCTTTCTAAGCTCTATGAGTAAATCATTGGATAACCTTCTATCTATAGTATGTAGAACACCAATTTCCCAAGGCCGTTGGTGGCCATTCTTTAATTTCGGTGTAAAGCTGTGTATGGATATAATAATTGGACATTTTCTAGAGTTTATAACACTCTTTATAACGTTGTGATATGGTTTGTAGTATTGATTAAGACGACGCAATTTTTCGATTTCATTAAGTTCTCTGTTCTCAGGGATAATAGTTCCATCGTATAATTTCATAATCAAAGTTGGGTCATTTTTTCCACGATTTGGATCAATTACTAACCTAGAAAAATTTGATAAAATGGCAGGTCCATTTAGGAGCCTTGATAACTTTTTGGTTAAACGCTTTGCACCTAAGTCAAAGGCTATATGTCGTCCCATTTCAGACTTTTTTATACCAAGCCCATTCTTACTCCAAAAGTCAGGAACTAAATTAGACGCATGATCACAGATACAAATTATATTGTTAGGTCTATTTAAGCCTATTAATTTAAATGGTGCATATTTCATATGATTAGAGTTTTTAATTAGATTTTAATAGATCAAGAGGTTACCCTGATTGACAGTATATACCATACATAAAATATAGGGTAGTATAGAATAAAATAGGAAAAATCATTATGAGGCGTCATAGAAGTGTAAAAGTGGTAGCCACCTTAGGACCGGCTTCATCTGATTACGATACAATAAAACGGCTATATCTGGCAGGAGCAGACGTTTTCAGACTAAACATGAGCCATGGTAGTCATGATCAGGTCAAGATATGGCATGAGACAATCAGAAAAGTTGAGAGCGACGTTAAGCGCCCAATTGCAATCTTAGCAGATTTGCAAGGTCCAAAGCTGCGTGTTGGTAGTTTTTCTTGTGGAAAAGCTGAACTTAAAGCTAACGATTTATTTAGGTTAGATATGTCTGACACAGAGGGTGACGTTAAAAGGGTACAGTTACGTCATAAAGAGGTATATTTAGCGTTAAACCCTGGGTCATCAATTCTTATAAACGATGGTAAAATAAGATTAGAGGTTCTTGAATGTGGTGCGGACTACCTTAACTGTAAGGTTTTAATTGGTGGCACTATTTCAAATAATAAAGGTGTTAATATTCCAGATACTATACTTCCGTTGAAGGCTTTGTCTGCTAAAGACAAAGGTGATCTCGAATTTGTTTGCAACTTAGGAGTAGATTGGTTGGCATTAAGCTTCGTGCAAAGAGCTGAAGATGTAGAAGAAGCTATTGAGTTAATTAAAGGTCGAGCCGCAGTTATGTCTAAAATAGAAAAACCAACAGCTGTTAAAAACTTTGATTCAATATTGAAAGTTTCGGATGGAATTATGGTAGCTAGGGGGGATCTTGGTGTTGAGTTACCTGTTCAAAATATTCCTCCTATACAAAAACAACTCATCCGTAAATGTCGTGAATTTGCAAAACCAGTCATTGTTGCAACGCAGATGTTGGAGTCAATGATTGACGGTCCAATTCCGACTCGGGCGGAGGTTTCTGATGTGGCAACAGCAATATATGAGGGCGCAGATGCTGTAATGCTCTCGGCTGAGTCAGCTGCAGGACATTTTCCTATAGAGGCAGTTACGACTATGGATAGTATTGCAATCGAAGTTGAAGGCGATCCCAACCATAGAGTTATTCTAGCGGCACAAAGGGAAGGAAATAAACAAAGTATTGCGGATGCCATTGTATCAGCAGCTAGAGAGATTTCTGAAACTACAGAGATTAAGGCAATTTGTTGTTTTAGCCAGTCTGGAACTACCGTCTTACTTGTTGCAAGAGAAAGGCCATATGTTCCTATAATTGCTATGACCTCGTTGATTAACACCGCTCGGCGTTTATGCTTAACTTGGGGAGTACACTCTGTCATGACAGAGGAATTAGATAGATTTAAGATGGCTGTTGTTAATGCTTCTAGGGCAGCAATTAAATATAAATTTGCTGAAAAAACAGACTATATTGTCGTTACAGCAGGAGTACCTTTTAATGTTCCAGGATCAACAAATATTTTAAGAGTGGCACCATGTGATGAGCAGTTGATTTCCTCAAGCGAACCGGAGTAGTTACTTCTTTTGTGTTTTTCAAAACTAACACTATAATAAACATCGAAGAGGGCTTGCAAAGAGGTGTTATTTTGCTTAGTAAGCTGGTCTGAATGATATGTCCGGCTTTAATTGGCATGCCGAGGCAAATCAAAAGCACTCAAACCTAGGAGATGGAAATGCCTAAGATGAAGACGAAGTCTGGCGCTAAAAAGCGCTTCTCCATGACAGCTTCCGGTAGAGTTAAAGCCGGACAGGCTGGAAAGCGACATGGTATGATAAAGCGTAGCAGGAAATTTATCCGAAATGCTCGTGGTACGACTCTTCTCTGCCCAGCAGATGAAAAAATCGTAAAAAAATATATGCCATACGCGCGTTGAAGGAGATTTATTAAATGTCACGAGTTACATCAGGAAAAGTTACCCACGCCCGCCACAAAAAAGTAATTAAGGCTGCAAAAGGCTATTATGGGCGAAGAAAAAATGTTTTTAAGACTGCCACTCAGGCCGTAGATAAAGCTAATCAGTACGCTACAAGAGATCGTAAAGTTAGAAAAAGAAATTTTAGAGCTTTATGGATTCAGCGAATAAATGCTGGTTGTAGAGCCATTGATGAAACGCTTACTTACTCTCGTTTTATTAACGGTCTGACCAAAGCTGGTATTGAGGTGGATAGAAAAGTTTTAGCTGATTTGGCGGCTCAGGAGCCAGAAGCATTCGCTTCTGTTGTAGAGCAAGCCAGAGCAGCCTTAGCCTAAATTTAACGAACTTTAATTTCTTTTTAGAACTCCGAAGTGTAAAAATTTCTGGTGCTGGTAAAGTAAATTGTTCTATTATAGTATTAATATAATTGCCAATATTAGTGGTGTGGATATCTATAAAATTTAAATAAATAAAATTAATATAGTGAAGTTTGAAATGGGTGTAGGCATGGATGATTTAGAAAACCTACGAGCTGGCGTCTTAAAGCATATCTCTGAAGTTTCTGACGAAGGTGAATTGGAAAACTTAAGATTAAGATTTTTAGGAAAAAAAGGTGAAATAAGTTTAAAGATGCGAGAATTGGGCTCAATGAACCCTGAGCAGAAAATGACTTATGGACCATTACTTAATTCCCTTAAAGATGAAATTAATTCAGCATTAATAGCAAAAAAAACTGCATTTCAAGATACTGCATTAGATGAGCGGTTGCGAACTGAATGGCTAGATGTCACTTTGCCCGGTCGGGTTAGAGGGGAGGGTACAATTCACCCTGTTTCGCAGGTTACCGATGAAGTAACAGAAATTTTTGCAGATATGGGTTTCCTAGTTGCTGAGGGACCTCAAATTGAAAGTGACTGGTACAACTTTGACGCCCTCAATATTCCTAGCCACCATCCTGCTCGAGGGGAGATGGACACATTTTATATGAAACACCAAAAGAATAGTAATGAACCGCCACATGTTTTACGTACGCATACCAGTCCAGTACAGATTCGTACTATGCAGGCCTCGGGCGCTCCTATAAAAGTTATTTGCCCTGGACGGGTTTATCGGGCTGATTATGACCAGACACATACACCGATGTTTCATCAGGTGGAGGGTTTAGCGCTTGATAAAGATATTACAATGGCAAATTTGAAATGGGTTTTAGAAGAGTTTGTAAGAGCATTTTTTGAAGTTGATGAAGTGGAGTTGAGGTTTCGAGCTTCGCATTTTCCGTTCACCGAGCCATCAGCTGAAGTGGATATCAGATGTTCATGGAGTGGTGGTCAACTAAAAGTCGGCGAGGGTGATGATTGGTTAGAGATTTTGGGTTCTGGAATGGTTCACCCAAATGTTCTTAAAGCGGGAGGTATAGATCCTGAGAAATGGCAAGGTTTTGCCTTTGGTATGGGCATAGATAGAATAGCGATGTTAAAATATGGAATCCCTGATCTTAGATCATTTTTTGATTCTGACCTAAGATGGTTGAAACATTATGGATTCGCTGCGCTGGATCAACCAATCCTCTCTACTGGTTTGAGTAAATAAATTGAAGAAAACACTAAATAGGTTTTCTTTGAGAGTAAATGTTAAGGGACCTCAAAAATGAAATTTACCTTTTCCTGGTTAAAAGAACATTTAGATACCACAGCTAGTGTTTCTGAAATAGCAGATGCATTGACCGATTTAGGCTTGGAGGTAGAAGATATTTTAGACCCAGCCGCGCATTTGGAAAGCTTCACTATTGGAAAAATTATAAAAACTGAACAGCATCCGAATGCCGATAGATTACGAGTTTGTCTTGTCCAAACAGATGAGGGTGAAAGGCAAATTATTTGTGGTGCTGTTAACGCAAGAACCGGTATAAATGTTGTTGTTGCAAAACCTGGGTCATATGTCCCAGGTATTGATACTACTATTGGAGTTGGAAATATCCGTGGTGTAGAAAGTGCAGGAATGATGTGTTCTGAGCGAGAAATGGGTATGAGTGATGAGCACGATGGTATAATTGAAATTCCTTCAGGACAGGTTGGTGAAAGGTTTGTAGATTGGGTTAAATTAAATAATCCAAGTAAAATGGACGCTGTTATTGAAATTGCAATCACGCCAAATCGACCGGATGCTCTAGGCATAAGGGGTATAGCTCGAGATTTAGCTGCTAAAGGTATAGGAATTTTAAAAGATCAAGATAAAGTTACTTTGGCAGGAAAATTTGAGAGTAAAATAAAAGTTTCTATTGATCAAGATACTCAAAAAAATGGTTGTGAAATATTTAGTGGAAGGCTGATTAGAAAAGTAAGAAATGGTCCAAGTCCTGCTTGGCTTCAGGATCGCTTAATTGCTTTGGGGCTTCGTCCAATTTCTATATTAGTTGATATAACTAACTTTTTTACCTTTGATAGTAATCGACCCTTGCACGTGTTTGATGCTGACAAGTTAAGTGGAAGTTTGAGAGTACATAAGTTAACAGAACCTACTGAATTTATTGGCCTTGATGAAAAAAAGTATTATTTGTCTGAAGGTATGGTTGTGATTTCCGATGACAAAGAAATAGTAAGTGTTGCTGGTATAATGGGTGGTTTAAATTCAGGGTGCACTGATACTACACAAAATGTTTTTCTTGAGGCTGCCATCTGGAACAATGTTCAAATTGCTAAAACTGGAAGAGTTCTAAAGATTAATTCTGATGCTAGATATAGGAATGAGCGGGGGATCGACCCTGGATTTAATAACGAAGCAATTGAATTAGCATCAAAGATGATTGTTGATCTTTGTGGTGGGGAACCTTCAATAGTAGTTTCTGCTGGTAAAGTAGAGAGTAAAGCTCGAAGTTATAAGTTAGACTTAAACAGAGTAAATACTTTAGTTGGGATGGATGTTTCTGAGGGGGAGCAACTAAGAATTCTTGATGAATTAGGTTTTGAGGTAAATCAAGGGAGGGCATTTCCTCCAACTTGGAGGCCTGATATATTAGGTGAAGCTGATTTGGTTGAGGAGATAGTTAGAGTTTCCTCTTTACAAAATCTTGTTGGAAAACCTTTGGCGAGAACTAAGATTGGCGTACCCAAGCCAGTACTAACTTTATTACAAAGGCGAGAGCGTACCGCTCGGCGGACGTTAGCATCCATTGGTTATAATGAATGCGTTTCTTACAGTTTTATAGATAGAGATAGTGCGCTTCAGTTTTGTGGGGATGATGACTTAATTCCTTTAGAAAACCCTATTTCAATTGATATGGGTTATATGAGGCAAGATTTGTTACCAAATTTATTGAAAGCTGCTCAACGAAACCAAGCCCGAGGGTTTCTAGATTTAAGCTTATTTGAAGTGGGGACTATATTTAGTGGTAAAGAACCGGGTCAGCAGTCGATAGTTGCAACAGGTTTATTGGTAGGTAATACTAGCCCTAGAGACCCTCATGGGGACCGTAGGGCAGTAGATGTTTTTGATACGAAGGCTGATATGGAAATTATTCTACAAGCGTTAGTTGCACCTAAAACAACTAAAATATATCGCGATACTCCTAAAGTTTGGCATCCAGGAAGATCAGGTAGGGTATCTCTGGGTCCTAAAAATACGCTAGCGGTCTTTGGTGAAGTTCACCCAAAGATTGTTAAAAGCTTTGGATTGAAAGGTTCAGTTCTGGCTTTTACTATTTTGATAGAAAATATTCCAACAAGAAAAGTTAATACTGCGACTAGAGATGCTCTCATAACGAGTGACTTCCAGGCCGTTGATAGAGATTTTTCTTTTATTTTAGATGATAGAGTAGAGGCTTCTCTAGTGGTTGGGGCTGTTGAAAGTATTGATAAATCCTTGATTGAATGTGTTACGGTTTTTGATGAATTTTCAGGAGTTAAGGCCAGTCAACAGTTTGGAGAAGGAAAAAAATCATTAGCAATTTCTGTCCGCTTGCAACCACAAGACAAAACTTTAACTGATAAGGAAATTGATGAAATTTCTTCTAAAATAATTATGGTGATACGAGATAAAACTGGTGGTGAGCTTAGAAGTTAGTAATACTGATCTATAATAAAATAATTATTTTTTGATAGTAAAAACCTTTTAAATCTGAGTTATATGCTAAGTGCAGATTCTGGAGAAATGAATTTCAAATCTAAAGCTTCCCCTACGGCTTTATAGGTTATATTTCCTAAGTGCACATTTAATCCATTTAACAAGTGTTCATTTTCTTTACAGGCTTTTCGCCACCCTTTATTTGCAAGAGAAAGTATGAACGGCATTGTCGCATTTCCAAGTGCTATGGTGGATGTACGTGCTACTGCTCCAGGCATATTTGCTACGCAATAATGGATTATCCCATCAACATTGTATATTGGATTTTCATGAGTAGTTGCCTTAGATGTTTCAAAACACCCACCCTGGTCGATAGCCACATCGACAATAGCAGCACCGGGCTTCATAGAAGAAAGTTGAGATCTTGTGACCAACATTGGAGCAGTAGCACCAGGGACCAGGACCGCCCCAATTAATAAATCTGCAGTTATTAATTGATCTGCAGTATTTCCAGAATTTGCAAAAATAGTTTTTACATTGCCACCAAATATATCATCTAGTTGACGCATTCTTGTAATTGACCTTTCCAATACAGTGACATCGGCTCCCATTCCAAGAGCAACTTTTGCTGCATTTGTTCCAACAACTCCACCTCCAATTATTGTAACTTTAGCCGGCTCAACACCTGGCACACCACCAAGTAGAATGCCACGACCTCCATTGGCTTTTTGAAGAGTCCATGCACCAACCTGAGGAGCTAAACGGCCAGCTACTTCTGACATAGGTGCTAGTAATGGTAAGCCGCCATGATCATCTGTAACTGTCTCATATGCTATGGCTGTACATTTTGAATCTAGTAAATCGTGTGTTTGATCGGGGTCTGGAGCTAAATGTAGGTAAGTAAAAAGTAACTGTGATTCCTTAAGCATTTTTCTTTCAATTCTTTGAGGTTCTTTAACCTTAACAATCATCTCAGATTGTGAAAATATTTCTTCTGCTGATTGAACAACTTTTGCACCTGCTTCTTTGTAGAGTTGATCTGAAAACCCAGAACCAGCACCGGCATCTTTTTCTATTAAAACTTTGTGACCATTTAGAATGATTTCTTTAACGGCGTTAGGTGTTAACCCTACACGAAACTCTTGAGGTTTGATTTCTTTTGGACAGCCTATAAGCATAATTACTTCCTTTAATGGAGTGTTCGCCAAAACTATAACAAAAAGCTAAAGAAATAACTTACAAAAGTTGCCTATTTCAAGAATACAATTTAGAATTAAAATACTAAAATAGTTATGATTATGAAAGGATATTCTAATATGATCAACTTAGACGCAACTGATCTCCGAATCTTAAGGATTATTCAGAAACGCGGTCGTATCTCAAATTCTGATTTATCAACAGAGATAAATCTATCAGCTTCTGCCTGCCATCGTAGGGTCTCACGCTTGGAAATGAATAAAGTTATTAAAGACTATGTTGCTCTCTTAGATCCTATAAAGGTTAATTTATCTACTACAGTCTTTGTTGAGATAACCCTTAATGCTCAGGCAGATGAGGTGTTAGATAAGTTTGAAAAGGAAGTAAAAAAAATTCCTAATGTGTTAGAATGTAATCTTATGGCCGGATCAGCAGATTACCTTCTGAAAGTTATAGCAGCGGATACTGACGATTTTGCACGACTTCATAGAAAATTTCTTGCCAGCTTACCTGGAGTTGCCCAAATTCAATCCAGCTTTTCTTTAAAAAACGTACTTAAAGAGACTGGTCTCCCAATATAGCTAGAAGAGTTTTAGTTAAAGCGCCCTGTGGCTGTTCCTAAGAGTTTAAATGCTCTAGCTGTCCGTGTATCTGAAAACCGTAGTAGTTCACTATCACTTGCTTTTTTGCAAAATTCGCTCAAAGAGCTATCAAAATGCCGTAAAAAATGATTGACTGTATCTCTAAATATTTCGTCATCATTTAGTTTTTTAGATATCAAGAATACAATTTCATTGTCTTCAATTACCCAAAGTGATTGGACAGTTGGCCCTCGGTGGCCTTTGGAAAAGTTCCTCCAAACCATAGGCTGTGAGCATTCGACAATTAGGTCATCCATATAAATACCATCCTGACTTAAGAGTGTTTGAACATCTTGACTTGCTCTTAGTAGATCTCCATTTTCAGAATCAGCCAGGGCTATTCGAAGCTTTCTAAACCCTTCGCTATCTGTTTCGTCTTTTGGAAAATTTAATGCTCCGATGAGGTCTTGAACAGAGATAGGCATTTGGTCTTTACTGTTTGACTTCCCTTTAACATCATGACTTGCATCCATTTTAGAACTTAAAGCCAGGTGTGGATAAATTTTATTTTCTAAATCAGAGAGTCTAGAATGAAATTCGGACTGACTGCTAATAATATTTTTTACCTGATGTGTGGCACTTGTATCGATAGAAGGTTTTCCGAGGGAGCTTAAATTCTCTAAACTTGTCAACTTTTTTTGTATATAAACCTGAGCTTCGTATAGTCTTGAAATCTCTTTTTCAAAAGAAAATTTTATCAAGATAAAGAATGAAATGGAGAATATAAAATGAATGACAATCAAATAAAAATTTAAATTTTGATTAGATTTAGATAAGAAACTGTAGAAAATTAATGCAATAAGAATAACAACCCATATTACAACAAACAACTTTGCATATGGTATCTGTACTTTCACAGTCTCTGATATGGGTTTTTCATTTGAAAACTTTTTACCCTTAAATGGAGGCTGTATGGTCATTTTTCATGCCCTAACTATATTTCACATCAAGGATTTCATAACCTCGTGTTCCACCAGGCGTTTTCACTTCAACACTATCACCAATTTCTTTACTGATTAGCGCCCGCGCCAAAGGAGATTGAATATTAAGTAAACCATTTTCAATATTGGCTTCCGTTTTGCCAACAATTTGAAAGGTCGTTTCTTTTTCAGTCTCTTCATCCAGTAGAATCACTGTGGCACCAAATTTAATAGAACCGGATAACGTCGATGGATCAATTACTTCTGCCAGGCCAAGGGAGGATTCAAGCTCTTTAATACGGCCTTCAATAAAACTTTGTTTCTCTCTAGCAGAGTGGTATTCAGCGTTCTCAGATAGGTCACCATGCTCTCTGGCCTCTGCAATTGCTTTTATTATAGCAGGTCGCTCCACACTTTTTAATAATCTTAGTTCTGTATCCAAAGCTTTGTGACCTTTGGGTGTCATTGGGATTTTTTCCATGGTTTAAACCGCTTTACTAGTTTTATATTATTTAGAAAGTTTTCTTAATAATTGTTTTTCTTTTTATAGTGCTACTTTAGATTATTTTAGAGTTTATTGCGTTATATCGTTTGTATTACTCGGAAGCTTTGGCGGAATTGGATCACCCTCCACGCCACAGCACACTACACTTAATAAGATTAGTAAATTAAATAGTTTCTTCATGTAAGATTTTTTTCCATCGTAAAATTTGTTTTATCACCTGTTCAGGAGCTGTACCACCAAAACTGGACCTACTAGAGACTGAATTTTGAACACTTAGCACATTGAATACCCCTTTTGTAATTCGAGGTTCAATAATTTGCATGTCTTCTAACGTTAACGAGGACAAGTTACACCCCTTGAGTTCGCAAGTTTTTACTATTGCTCCTGTTATATGATGAGCCTCCCGAAATGGTAGGTTTAATTCTCTAACCAACCAATCTGCTAAGTCTGTGGCAGTTGAAAAACCGCTTGAGGCGGCTTCTTCAAGAGCGTTCCTGTTTACTTGCATAGTTTCAATTATTTTTATCATAACATTTAATGAAATTGATAGACTGTCTGATGCATCAAAAAGTTGCTCTTTATCCTCTTGCATATCTTTATTGAACGCTAAAGGTAAACCTTTCATGACCATCATTAATGCAACATTGGAACCAAAGATCCGCCCAACTTTTGCTCTGATAAGTTCTGCAGAGTCAGGGTTTTTCTTTTGGGGCATAATAGAAGAGCCGGTTGAAAATTCATCTGACAGAGATACAAAGCCAAACTGTGAAGAGGACCATATGATGATTTCCTCACAAAATCTGGATAAGTGCATAGCACAAATTGACGCAACGCTTAAAAACTCCAACGCAAAATCTCTATCTGATACAGAATCTAATGAGTTTGCTGTCGGTCGATCAAATCCAAGGCTATCAGATGTATGCTGTCGATCAATTGGAAAAGAGGTTCCGGCAAGAGCTGCTGCGCCAAGTGGACTTTCATTTAAGCGAGCTCTTGCACCAGAAAACCTTAGATAGTCTCTTTCAAACATTTCGACATATGCCATCATGTGATGACCCCATGTGACTGGTTGAGCCGTCTGAAGGTGAGTAAAGCCAGGCATTACCCAGTCAACTCTACTTTCTGCGCTAATAATTAGTTGTTGTTGTAGTAATCTAATCGTTTTCATCAGTTCATCTATTTGTTCGCGAACCCATAATTTAGTATCTGTGATCACCTGATCATTTCTTGATCTAGCCGTGTGCAATCTTCCGGCGGTATCACCGATCAACTCTTTTAAGCGAGCTTCTATATTCATATGAATATCTTCTAGCTTAACGGTGAATTTAAATTCTCCTGTTTCAATTTCAAGTTGAATTTTTTTAAGACCCGCTATTATCATTTCTGCATCACTTTTAGTAATTATACCCGTCTCTCCCAACATGGATGCATGGGAAACTGAGCCCTGAATATCTTGAGTGGAAAGTCTTTGGTCAAATCCGATAGAAGCATTTATTGACTCCATCAAAGTGTCTTGGCCTGAGGCAAAACGTCCACCCCACATTGTGTTTGATTCTGATTTCGCCATAAGCTCTTTCTAGAGGTAATTAAAATGAACAAAGTTAGATTAATTTTATTATATACTTGCATTGTGTTCAGTGCAAATACCGTTAATGCAAATGTTAGTAATTTGCTAGCGTTAACAAATAACGATCTAGGTAAAATTAGATTTCATAGTGAGCCAAAGCCTCTTAATTTTGCTACTTTCGAGAATATCACGAATAAGAAGATAACAATTTCTGATTTCAAAGGGAAATTCATTCTATTAAATTTCTGGGCACTTTGGTGCGCACCTTGTATTGAAGAAATGCCTGCCCTCGATAACCTGAAGGCATTTTTAAAGGACGATAGTTTTGATGTAATTGCGGTCGCCACTGGGCGAAATGATAGGGACAAAGTTAATAATTTTTTTGAAACAAACAATTTAACATTTTTGAACCAATTTTTTGACCCTAAAAGTTTATTCTCAAGGCAGTTTAATATCAAAGTTTTGCCAACAACATTAATGATTGATTCTCAAGGTAGAGAAGTTGGTAGGGTCGAGGGAACTATAGCTTGGGATAGTTTGGAATCACAAAAATTATTTAGGGAATGGATTAAGATACGTTAAAGTTTACTTTATACTTTTTAAAAGTGGCATTAATGTTGACATGTCTGGTCCATACTCTCTTCCTGTCAAAGCTTTTCGAAGAGGTAGATACAGATTTTTTCCTGAACGACCAGTTTTATTTTTTACTTCTTTTGTCCAACTTGACCACGTGTTTTCATCAAATGGTTGTACCGGTAACATTTCAATTGCCAGAGTTACAAACTCTTTATCATCTTCAGAAATTATTGGGATTGGGCCTTTAGAACAAATTTTCCACCAATTTTCTATATCTGATCTACAGTTTATATTTTCTCTTGCAATTAACCAGAAGGTTTTTTGGATCTCCTTTTCCACTCCAAAAAAGTCTAGGTCTTTTTTTATATCTTCATAAGGCAGGGTTTTTAAATATTTTGCCGTTAATGGGGTTAAATCTTTTACATCAAATTTTGTAGGGGAAGAACCAAATTTTGTTAAATCAAAATCATGAATTAATTCTGAAATTGAGGTGTGCAGGTCAATTGTATTTGATGTCCCTATTTTTGATAGATGGCTAAGGATTGCCATTGGTTCAATCCCTGCCAATTTTAAATCCTTAAGAGCCAGTGTCCCCAACCTTTTCGAAAGAGCTTCTCCATTTGGACCTGTAAGTAGGGAGTGATGCGAAAAACTTGGAGCCACTTTTCCTAGCGCCTCCATTATTTGAATTTGGGTTGCTGTGTTCGTAACGTGATCCGCTCCCCGAACGACGTGAGTTATTTTCATATCAATGTCATCTACTACAGAAGCTAGTGTATAAAGAAATTGGCCATCTTTTCGAATTAGGACTGGATCAGAGACACTTTTTGTATCGATAGAAATTAAACTTAAAATTCCATCCCGCCATTCCGTTCGAGAAAGGTTTAAAAGAAAACGCCAGTAACCAGTTTGTGTATCTGCCCTAGTTTTTATCTCCTCAGTCGTAAGGTTTAATGCAGATCGATCATAAACTGGTGGAAGACCCATGCTTAACTGTTTTTTCCTTTTTAGATCTAACTCCACGGATGTTTCAAAAGCTTGATATAACTTATCTTGTTTTTTAAGATCTGACGCGGCTTCATGATATCTATCTATTCGAGACGATTGGGTCTCCACTCTGTCCCATTCCAAGCCTAACCATTCGAGGTCTCTTTTAATTTGATCTACATACATTGGTTTTGATCTCACTGGATCAGTATCGTCTAACCTTAAAATGAATTCTCCATTGTTCTTTTTAGCGACTAAGAAGTTAATTAGTGCTGTTCTTAAGTTGCCTACATGTAAGAATCCAGTAGGTGACGGTGCAAAACGAGTAACAGTCATTTTATAGTCCTATAATTTAGTACCCAAAAACACATCATATAATATTTGTCTATATAATCTTTAAAGCTGAGGTAATTTATTATTTATAATAGTTATTTTTTATTAGTTTCTATCTCGCCACTGGTTAACAATTGGGTACCGTCTGTCTAACCAGAAAGATCTTCCGGTTAGAGTTATTCCGGGTGCCGCTTGAAAACGTTTATACTCACTTAGATAGATAAGATTTTCAATTTTTTCTACTAACTTTTTATCATAACCCTGCTCTACACAATTTTGTATAGAAAGGTCATGATCTATAAGGTTTTCGAGTATAGCATCTAGGACCTCATAGGGAGGAAGACTGTCTTCATCTTTTTGGTTGTCACGAAGTTCAGCAGTTGGAGCTTTTTCTATAATATTCTTAGGAATTAGTACTTTTCCTGGAGCTTGCATCCACAATCTGTGATTAGCATTGCGCCATTTACATGTCTCAAAAACTCTGGTTTTATAAAGGTCTTTTATTGGATTAAATCCCCCAGCCATGTCGCCGTAAATAGTTGAATAACCAACGGCAACTTCTGATTTGTTGCCAGTTGTAAGTAAAAGCTCTCCAAACTTATTACTTAACGCCATCAGAAAAACACCTCGAAGCCTTGATTGAATGTTTTCTTCTGACGTATCTTGCTGAGTACCCTTAAAAAGTGGTTTTAAGTCGTTTAATATTTTTTTGTACGCCCCAGAGATCGATATCTCATCTAACTTAGTGCCAAGGTTTTCAGCCACTACTTTTGCGTCTTTTAGTGAAGTAATTGACGTAAACTCTGATGGCAACATTACACATCTAACATTTTCAGACCCTAAAGCATCTGCTGCAATTGTTGCAACCAATGCTGAATCAATTCCACCTGACATTCCAAGGACTACTTTCTCGAAACCACTTTTTTTTGTGTAATCTCGCAGACCTTTCACCATCGCATGGTAATCTTTTTCTAACTCTGACGGTTGAGATGCCAGTAGGCTTTTCCTAGCTACCCACTTATTTTCTTGAAAGGTGAACTCTACTGTCTGATGGCATTCCTCAAAAAATGGTAACTGAACAGCAAGTTCTCCCCCGGGATTTAAAACAAAAGAACCCCCGTCAAAGACCTGATCATCTTGCCCACCAACAGTGTTTAGATAAATAAGTGGCAGGCCAGTTTCGATTACCCTCGACACCATAGTGTTAATTCTTAGATCATGTTTGGTTCTAGAGTATGGTGAACCGTTTGGAACCAAAAGTAGTTCTGCACCTGTTTCGACTAGTGTTTCAGAAATTTCTGGATGCCAGGCATCTTCGCATATTGGTGAACCTATTCTTATATTGCCTATTGAATAAGGACGAGTTTCTTTTCCTGGACTAAATATCCGCTTCTCATCAAATACACTATTATTTGGAAGAATTTGTTTAAAGATTGATATCTTTATCTGCCCGTTTTCTAAAATAGAATATGCATTATAAAGATTTGTGCCACTTAACACTGGATGTCCGATAGCTATGGGAGGTCCATCAGAACAATGTTGAGCTAGTTTGATTATCGTCTGTTCTGCTTCTCTTACAAAGGCTTCCTTTAAGACTAGATCCTGAGTCTGATACCCGGTAATGAACATTTCAGGTAAAGCCACAAGATTCGCTTTTTCAGCTTTGCCGCGTTGCCATGAGCTTACAGCTTTAGAAAAATTCTCTTTAAAATTACCAAGAGTAGGATTTAACTGTGAAATTGCTAATCTAAACCTATCTGTCATAAAGTATCTTTACCATTAAACTCTTTTATTCCTATATTTTTTTTGATGTTAATACTATGAGCAATCTCTTGTCAGTTGTGGACAGGTAACGTAAGTTACAATCAAAAATTACTATATAATCGGAAACACATTGTATCAACTTTTAAAACTTTTCTTAATCATTTTTGTAACTACAATAAATTTGGCAAATGCTGAAGACACTATCATCAAAAAATATCCAGATGGCTCTATTTACACAGGCCCATTAAAAAAAGGATTACATCACGGGGTAGGAGTTTATTCCTTACCTAATGGGTATGAGTACAATGGTGAGTGGGTGGAAGGTAAAATTCAAGGAAAAGGAATAGTTAACTTACCTGATGGCTCCATATATAAGGGTGAGTTTTCTTTGGGAAAACCTTCAGGAATTGGTAAAATGGTTTTTCTAGATAAAAAAATATATGAAGGTGAATGGAAAGATGGGTCTCCTGATGGAGAGGGGTACTTAATTTTAACTGATGGCACAGCTTATAAGGGTAATTTCAAAGATTCAAAGTACAACGGATATGGTAAATTAACCACAAAAAAAGGATATATTTATCTTGGTAGCTGGTTAAATGGAAAACAAAATGGAAAGGGATTTATAACATACGCTGATGGATCAAAATATGATGGTAACATGGTAGATGGTTACTGTCATGGGGAAGGAAAATTAACATTTCCAAAAAATTCAACAGTTTTAACTTATGAAGGAGCTTGGGAAAAAGACGAGTGGAATGGCTTAGGAACACTGCTGCACTCAAGTGGAAGTAAGTATTATGGGGAATTCAAACGCGGACAGAGGCATGGAAAAGGTCAGATGACTTACAGTACGGGTGACGTCTATAACGGTTTTTTTAAAAGTGATAGAAAGAATGGTCAAGGTATTTTCAGCAGAGTAGATGGTTTTGTTTACCAAGGAAACTGGGTGGATAATAATATGAGTGGCCATGGTAAGGTGGCGTATCCAGATGGTTCATTATACGAAGGTCAGCTCGATCGGGGCCTTCTTCACGGTAAAGGAAAAATGGCTTATGCAGATGGGTCAACCTATGACGGTGACTGGAGAGACGGAGCTATTACAGGAAGTGGTAAAGTTGTGTTCAAAGATGGTACAAGCTTTGTAGGCGGATTTAAGGACGGTGGCTATCAAGGGCAAGGTGAATTAGTAGACGCCTCTGGTTACCAGTATAAAGGGGGATGGCTCTCAGGAAAAAGACATGACCAAGGAATTTCTATTTACTCTAATGGATCAACTTATCAAGGGATGTTTCAATCTGGGCAACGTAATGGCTTTGGTATTTTAAATGAGAGTTCCGGTTATTCCTATAGGGGTGACTGGTTGAATGGCCAGCGGAATGGTCAAGGGGTTGAGGAGTACGTTTCGGGAGCTGTATACATAGGACAGTTTAAAGCTGGAAAACGATCTGGTAGCGGATCCATGAGGTATACTAATAATGAGGTTGCAATCGGATCTTGGGTTGACGGGAAACTCATTAGTGCAAAAAAAAGGCTTATACCTGTTAACAATTAATCTTATAATTTGATGAAATACTTAGAATATCTAAAATATACACTTTTCTTTTTTATTATAAGCTTTATAATTTTCATATGTTATGGTTTTTCAGTTACTCAATTTATAAATGCTACGAAACAGAGCTCCTGCTGAGTACCCTCTGAGCGTGCCTGTGGGCGCGACCGCTCAGAGGTGTATAGCGTCAGAATAAGAATAAGACTTGCGGGAGAAAGTATATGAGTAAACAAACGGACATTTTAATATTTGACACAACATTGCGCGATGGAGAACAGTCTCCTGGGGCAACTATGAGCCATATCGAAAAACTAGAGATAGCAGATTTATTGGATGAGATGGGGGTTGATATAATAGAAGCAGGGTTTCCAATTGCTTCCGAAGGAGATTTTGAAGCAGTAAAAGCGATTGCTTGTAAAACGAAAGTAGCGTCTATCTGTGGCCTTGCTCGCGCAAGTTTCAGTGATATTGATAGATGTTGGGAGGCTGTTCGCCTTGCGCGTCGGCCCCGTATCCATACATTTATTGGTACATCGCCACTTCACAGAGCTATTCCAAATCTTACAATGGATGAAATGGCTGAAAAGATACACCAAACTGTGACATATGCTAGAAATCTATGTGACGACGTTCAGTGGTCTCCTATGGATGCCACCCGTACTGAGCAGGATTATTTGTGTCGTGTGATCGAAATTGCTATAAAGGCCGGTGCTACTACGATAAACATCCCAGACACAGTGGGCTATACAGCTCCTAAAGAAAGTTCGAATTTAATTGCTATGCTTATAAATAAAGTGCCAGGAGCTGACAGTATTATATTCGCAACGCACTGTCACAATGACCTAGGCATGGCAACTGCAAACTCGTTGGCTGCAGTTGAAGCGGGGGCACGGCAAATTGAATGCACTATAAATGGATTAGGAGAACGGGCAGGGAATACTGCTTTAGAAGAAGTAGTTATGGCAACTAAAGTGCGAAGTGATATTCTTCCGTACCGGACCAGGATAGATTCCACAAAACTGATGAACATTTCTAGACGAGTTGCGACGATATCTGGTTTTCCTGTTCAGTTTAATAAAGCAATCGTTGGAAAAAATGCTTTTGCACATGAAAGTGGAATACATCAAGATGGCATGTTAAAAAACTCTAAGACGTTTGAGATAATGAGGCCCTCTGATGTTGGCCTTTCTGATACTAACTTGGTGTTGGGAAAGCACTCAGGAAGAGCGGCACTTAGATCTAAACTAACCGACCTTGGATATGAAATTGGAGACAATAAACTAAAAGATATATTTGTTCGCTTCAAGGCATTAGCTGATCGTAAGAAGGAAATTTTTGACGATGATTTAATAGCTTTGATGATCGACCAATCTTCATCAGGGGTGTCTGATAGAATTCAAGTTAAAAGCTTGAAAGTTGTTTGTGGAACACAAGGGCCCAGTACATCAGAGTTGATATTAATCGTGGATGGCAAAGAAAAGGAAGTAACAGCAATTGGAGATGGGCCCGTAGATGCAGCTTTTAATGCTGTAAACTCTATAATTTCACACACTGCTCGGCTCCAGCTTTATCAAGTGCATGCAGTAACAGAAGGTACAGATGCACAGGCGATTGTTTCTGTTAGAATGGAAGAAAATGGGAAAATTTCAACAGGAGAATCTGCAGATACAGATACAGTGGTCGCATCAACAAAAGCTTATGTACATGCCCTCAATAGACTTATAATTAGGCGACAAAAGGTTGGGTTAGATATAGCTGATATATCGTACAAAGATGTTTCCTAAATTGACTATTTTTTAAATTAACACTAAATTAGATTATACCTTTAATAAGATTTGATTTATTTTTTTACTTAATTCTTTTCTAATACCCTTTAATTTCATTTGAAAGTTTAATAGATGGCAATCGGTTCCTTTTTTAATATTTTTTCAGTAGATATGGCTATTGACCTTGGTACAGCAAATACGCTTGTGTACGTTAAAGGTAAGGGTATCGTGTTGGACGAACCTTCTGTCGTAGCTTATCACATAAGAAATGGTACAAAAGAAATCCTAGCTGTTGGAGACGCAGCGAAGTTGATGTTAGGGCGAACACCGGGTAGCATTGAGGCTATTAGACCTCTTAAAGATGGGGTTATTGCTGACTTTGACTCTGCAGAAGCAATGATAAAGCATTTTATTCGTAAAGTTCATAAGCACTCAACTTTTACTAAACCAAAGATAATTGTTTGCGTACCTCAAGGAGCAACTCCAGTTGAAAAGCGAGCTATTAGGCAGTCTGTTTTGGGTGCAGGAGCCCGAAAAGCGGGACTTATTTCGGAACCAATAGCTGCAGCTATTGGTGCTGGTATGCCCATTATCGATCCAACAGGGTCGATGGTTGTCGATATTGGTGGAGGGACAACTGAAGTGGCCGTGCTTTCATTGGGTGACATTGTATATGCTAACTCAGTTAGGGTTGGAGGGGACAGAATGGATGAGGCTATAATGTCTTATCTCAGGCGCTATAAAAATATGCTTATTGGAGTAGCTACAGCTGAAAAAATTAAAGAAGCCATAGGCTCAGCACGAAAACCTGACGACAATAGAGGGGCTGCTATGCAGGTTCGTGGTAGAGATTTACTATCGGGTGTACCTAAAGAAATAGAAATAAACCAAGCCCAGGTTGCTGAAGCATTAGCAGAGCCAGTGCAACAGATCTGTGATGCTGTTATGCTGGCACTAGAGGCTACTCCACCAGACCTTTCAGCTGATATTGTTGACCGGGGAATTATGCTCACAGGCGGTGGAGCGCTTCTTGGAGAGTTAGACTTGGCTTTACGGGAACAAACAGGTTTAGCAGTCACAGTCGCAGATGATAGTAGGAATTGTGTTGCATTAGGGACAGGAAAGGCGCTGGAGTATGAGAAGCAGTTACGACATATAATTGATTATGATAGTTAATATGTTTTACATTAAGCAGGACACTTTGGTGGAAATAAGTATCTAGTGAATGAGAGAAAATCAAAAGATGAATATGGAAGAACAATAAGGTTAATTTTTATTGCCTCACTAGTATTTTTCTCACTTTTTAGTTTTATATTATGGAAGATTGATAATTCACGTGCTGAACGAGTACGCATGGCGGCACTTGATATACTAATGCCAAATTTTGAATGGGTTTTAGGACCTCTAAGAGGATTGTCTAGTATTTCAGAAGGTATTGGCTCCTATAGTACTCTGGTCAAAGAGAATAGAGAGTTAAGGTTAAAGCTTCAAAAAATGCGAGACTGGAGAGAAGCAGCAATACGTCTGGAAGAAGAAAACTCTCAGCTATTAGATTTAAACAACGTAAGGGTTAATCCAAGCCTAAAATATATCACTGGACTAGTCCTCTCTGATAGTGGCTCATCATTTAGGCGATCGCTCCTTTTGAATATTGGGGCTTTTGATGGTGTTAACGATGGCTGGGCGGTAGTTGACAGTTCTGGGCTGGTTGGAAGAATATTTGGTGTTGGAAAGAAATTAAGCAGAGTTGTTTTATTAATAGATAGTAGTAGTCGGATACCGGTTAAGATTGAACCTTCTGGGAAAAAAGCACTTTTGGTCGGTGATAATTCTCTTAGACCGCCAATTGAAATAGTTGAAAACAAAGAAATGATCCGTTCCGGTGATAGGGTTGTAACTTCTGGAGATGGGAACGTTTTTCCTTCTGACGTGCTTGTTGGGCACGTTATAAGAGACGCTGATCAAAGGTTGAGAGTGAAATTAGTTGCAAATTATGGAAGACTTAAATTTTTAAAAGTTATTAAAACTCACACAGTTGATCCTTCTGATATCCTGGGTGAGGTTATTACAAATACGGTAACAGATTGAATCAAATATTTAAGGTAGTAAAAAGAGGGTAATGGTTAATTTTCAAAATATACAATCCTGGATTTATTACGTTAAATATTTGATGATTTGTTTTATTATTCTTTCATTTCAATTACTCCCGATGAGAATTGTGTATCAGGAAGTTCTTTGGCCAAATTTAATATATTTAGTTACCGTAGGTTGGCTCATTCGCAAACCAAGTTACTTACCAGTTATCTTAATTTTGTTTGTCCATATTATTTCAGACATTGTATTATTAAAGCCGTTAGGTCTTTGGCCTGCTTTATCTTTAATCGGTTATGAATTTCTAAGATGGCGTTCTTTATCTCAAGGTCAGTTAAAATTAGGTCAAGAATTAGTACTCGTTAACAGTATTTTGATTTTACTAACATTTTTACAAATTGGTATGGAGCTTATTTTTAAAATTGAAAGTCCACCTATGGGAATGATTTTATTGCAGCTTGCATTCACTCTCTTAATATATCCGATAGTAATCTTTGTGTTACATAGCATACTAAAGGTTCGGCACTTTGAAGGGTCAGAGACGGTAGGTCAAGGTATGTCTATGGAAAATATTTAATGGATACCTCAGGAATAGATACTGAATATAATAAGCGTCGTCATGATAGAAGAATTTTCATTCTTGGTGGGGCAATGGCAATTTTTTCAGGTACTTTGGCTTATAGAATGCATTTTCTTCAAGTGAATGAATCCAGTAAATTCAGACTGTTGGCAGAAGAAAATCGAATAAATATTAGATTACTTACCCCTACTAGAGGAGAAATATTTGATCGAAATGGTATTTTGTTGGCAGGGAACAAGCAAAATTTTAAAGTAATATTAGTTAAAGATGAAATTAAAGACCTCGACCAAGTATTATTAAATTTGGAAAAGATTTTGAAATTCTCAAAATCTTTTAAAGATCAATTAAAGTCTGAGATTTTAAAACGAAGTCCACTTATTCCCATTACTGTTTCTGATAACCTAAGTTGGGAACAGTTAAGTGAGGTTGCTGTAAATTCACCAACTCTTCCAGGTGTAAGCCCGGAAGTAGGTTTAAGTCGATTTTATCCCAGGTCAACTGATTATTCTCATATTGTTGGTTATGTTGGGGCAGTGGGTGAAAAAGATATTATTAAAATGGATAGAGATTATCGAGAGGGAAAAATTTCAAAAAAAGACCCATTACTAGAAATCCCAAAGTTTCAGGTAGGAAAAACGGGTGTGGAAAATAAGCTTGATAGGCAATTACGGGGAAAAGCTGGAAATAAAAAAATTGAAGTTAATTCAGTCGGTAGAGTTATGCGTGAACTCAGTAGATTAGAGAGTATTAAGGGTGCTAATATTAATTTAACTATCGATACTAGATTACAGCATTTTGTGCAGAAGCGATTATCTGGGTTGAGCGCTTCTGCAGTTCTTATGGATGTTAATAGTGGGGAATTGTTAGCAATTGGATCGACGCCTGCTTTTGATCCAAACAAGTTTATAGGAGGTATATCTCATTCTGATTACAATTCTATTTTAGAAAATCCTTATAACCCTTTATGGAATAAATCAGTTCAAGGTAGTTACCCACCTGGATCAACTTTTAAGATGATAGTTTCTTTAGCTGCCTTAGAGGCAGGAGTTATTTCTGTAACTGATGAAATAAATTGCAAAGGTTTTACTGAAATTTCTGGTCGCAAGTTTTATTGTTGGAAAAGTGGTGGCCATGGAAAAGTGAACTTGCATAATAGTTTGAAACAGTCCTGTGATCATTACTACTACGAGCTCTCTCAACGTGTTGGAATAACTAAAATAGCTGCAATGGCAAGACGATTAGGGGTCGGAGAGAAATATGATCTCCCGTTGCCACTTGTTGAAAGTGGTATAATGCCAAGTAGAGAGTGGAGAAAAAAAGAAAAAGGTCAAGAATGGAAAATAGGAGACACCCTAAATACAGCTATTGGTCAAGGTGATGTACTTGCGTCACCACTTCAGTTGGCTGTAATTACAGCGCGTTTGGCAACTAATAGTATTGTTAAACCTAGATTGATTAAATCTTTTTCTGGACTGTCTTTACCTATAGAAAGTTTTAAACCTCTTAATATTGATCCATTTGCAATGAGAGAGGTAAGGCGTGGTATGTACTCGGTTGTAAATGATAAAAGAGGAACTGCCTATAGTAGCCGTGTTGAGCAGTATGATAAAGAGTTCGCTGGTAAAACTGGGACATCCCAGGTTACGGAAATCTCTAAATCTGAACGAAAACGAGGAGTATCAAAAAATGAAGACAAGCCGTGGAAATATAGAGACCATGCTTTATTTGTTGGATATGCTCCATTCAAAAACCCTAAATACTCAGTATCAGTAGTTGTAGAACACGGGGGAAGTGGCTCCGCAGCGGCGGCACCAATTGCACGTGATATAATGCTTGCTGCCCAATACGGCTCATTACCGCCATTATCTGCGTATCCTGAAGCTCAACGCTCTCGTATTGATTCAATGTTAACAAAAATGCAATTAGTAGATCCCGATAAAACATTAAGGGCAGACTACGAATGAGTTACCTTGAACATAATATTAAGCGAACTCCATATGGAATTGTAAAGTTTTTACATTTGAACTGGGCAGTACTTATATTAATTTCTGCAATTTCGTTTGTTGGATTCTTAATGCTCTACTCAGTAGCTGGAGGCTCCACAGCTCCTTGGGCAGAACCTCAATTAAAGAGGTTTGTGGCTGGCATGTGTATGTTACTATTTATTGCGATGACACCAATTTGGTTTTGGAAAAATGTTTCTGGGTTCATTTATTTTACGAGTATTGCCTTGCTTATTGGGGTGGATTTTTTTGGCACAACTGGGATGGGAGCGCAAAGGTGGTTGGACTTAGGGTTTATAAGATTACAACCTTCAGAGTTAACAAAAATTACCACAGTTTTATTCCTTGCTGCATATTATGATTGGTTAGACATAACTAAAGTTTCAAAACCAATTTGGGTTTTAATTCCAGTAATAATCATATTGATACCTGTCTTTTTGATTTTTAATCAACCTGACCTTGGAACGGCTTTATTGGTTTTATGCGGTGGCGGAGGGTTGATGTTGTTAGCTGGGGTTCATTGGGCCTATTTTTTGGGAATTATAATGAGCCTTTCAGCAGGTGTGGTAGCTATATTTTATACACGAGACACAGGTTTGGCTATACTCAGAGATTATCAATACCGTAGAATAGATACCTTTTTAAACCCTTCAAGTGATCCTATGGGAGCAGGCTACCATATAGGTCAATCAAAAATTGCTCTTGGCTCTGGAGGATTAAATGGAAGAGGTTTTATGCAAGGGACTCAATCACAGTTAAACTTTTTACCTGAGAAACATACCGATTTTATCTTCACGACCCTTGCAGAAGAGTTTGGATTCATAGGTGGATTATCTGTTTTGGCTTTGTATAATTTGGTTATCTTATTTTGTATTGTATCAGCACTTAAAAACAAAGATCGTTTTTCCTCTTTAATTATTATGGGGATAGCTTTTACTTTTTTCTTATACTTTGCTCCCAATATGGCAATGGTAATGGGTTTTGCGCCGATAGTGGGTGTACCGCTACCTTTAATTAGTTATGGTGGGTCTTCTATGTTAGTTCTTTTGGGAGCATTTGGCTTAATGCAGAGTGCCCATGTTCACAGAGTGAGGTAGGTAAATGATAAAAATATTATTTTCTGCAAGTCAGAAAGATTGGAAAAAATATAAAACTGAGTTAATTCGAGCAATGGATGATACAAAACTTGTATATGAAATAACAACTGACCTTAACTGTCTTGATGCCAATTATATAATATATGCTCCGAGCGGAGGTTTAGAAGATTTTAGTAAATTTAAATCTCTTAAAGCTATTCTAAGTCTTTGGGCTGGAGTTGAGAATATTACAGGAAATACAACTATAAAAGTTCCTTTATGCCGTATGGTAGATACCGGGTTAACACAGGGTATGGTGGAATGGGTAACTGGCCATGTATTAAGGCATCATCTTGACCTTGATAGGTATATAAAGGTTCAAGATGGTATTTGGAGAAATAATACTTATCCACCTTTAGCAAGTGATAGAAACCTTACCATTCTTGGCTTAGGTGAGTTGGGTTTATCATGCGCTAAAACACTTAGTGATTTAAATTTTAAAGTTCATGGTTGGAGTAGAAGCCAAAAAAACAATGTTGAAAATATAAAGTGTTATTTCGGAAATGACGGTTTAATTGAAGCGTTAAGTCGAGCAGAGATTTTAATTTTGTTGCTTCCTTTGACAAAAGAAACGAATGGTTTGATAGATGAACGAATGTTATCTAAAATGCCGTATGGTTCTATAATACTAAATCCTGGAAGAGGTCATCTAATTAATGATTCTGCTTTACTAAAGGCAATAGAAAGTGGGCAAGTAAGTCATGCGACACTAGATGTATTTGAAATAGAGCCTTTACCAAAAGATCACCCCTATTGGGTGAATGAGAAAGTTACTGTTACACCCCATATAGCCTCTGTTACTAGAGCAAGTTCTTCCTGTGATGTTATCGCTAAAAATATTTTAAGAGGGGAGAGAGGAGACTCCTTTTTGCACCTTGTTGATCGCAAGAAAGGGTACTGATCTAGTTTTGAAGAAGAAATTAAATCTATTTTTACAGAGCTAAAACCAAGTAAGTAAAAGTGTAAGAGAAAATTTCTTAGTATTTTTTGTAAGTTTTGCCAATTTCCGAGATACTAACTCTGCTAATAACATCCTTAATAGTCGAGAGCTTTAAAAGCTTTACTTTACCCTACTCAGGTAAGACGATGGGAGCCAAAAAGTCTAATAAATGTCCAGCTGTAAAAAATAAGATAATACAACACATTGCCGTAATAGCTGGTGGCAGCCAAATTAAAACCGTACTTTCAGAATATTTTTGAGATAAATCATTTTCTTGAGGAAGAAAAAAACCCTTTGCAACGATAGGTAATAAGTATGCTATATTTAATAAAGAACTAAATATAAGAACTACCATCATAAACCATTGATCAGCTTCGAGAGCACCCATCAATAGAAACCACTTACTCCAAGAGCCACCCAATGGAGGTAAGCCTATAATTGAAAGAGAACCTATAAAGAATGCACCAAAGGTAATTGGCATAACTTTACCTAAGCCAGTCATCTGACTAATATTTGTTTTCTTGGTTGCAACGTATATAGATCCAGCACACATAAATAATGTTATTTTCCCCATAGCGTGCATCACGATGTGTAGGCCTGCACCTAGGACCCCCATTGATGTCGCCAAAGCTACACCTAAAGTAATATAAGATAACTGGCTAACTGTTGAATACGCCAACCGTGCCTTGAGATTGTCTTTTGTTATAGCTATCAGCGAAGCTATCATAATAGTACCTGCAGCAAACCACATCAGCCAATACGATGCTCCACTATTTTGCAGAAACTCTATACCAAAAATATATATCCCAACTTTAAGAACAGTGAATACACCTGCTTTTACTACTGCAACAGCGTGGAGTAGTGCTGATACGGGTGTGGGAGCAACCATGGCGGCAGGCAGCCATTTATGAAACGGCATAAGAGCGGCTTTTCCAATTCCAAATATATATAGAAAAAGCAACAATGTAACTAACGGGCCTTCTAAATGACCGTTTAAAATACCACCTTTTGAAAAATCTAAGGTCCCAGCAATTAGAAATGTCCAAACTATGGCAGTAAGTTGGAGGCCTATAGAGGTTCCAATTAGTATTCCAAAATATGTTCTTGCACCTTTTACTGCTGATTCTGTGCCTTTATGTGCCACAAGAGGGTACGTGGTTAGAGTTAGTGCCTCGTAGAAAAAAAACAGAGTAAACATGTTTGATGAAAATGCTATTCCCATTACACAAGCTATGGCTAAAGAAAAATATGCAAAAAACCTAGAGTGTTTGGCTTCATTATTTTGCCTCATATAACCTATGGCATAAACATGTGTTAAAATCCATAAACCGGATGCTAGTAAAGCAAACAAGAGACCTAAAGGTTCGACTTGAAAGGACAGTTTTAACCCTGGGAGTACTGACAGAAGAACTATTTCTTCGGTCGTTTCATTCCCAACACTGATCAATATAGCCAGTACGCAGAAAAATGTTAGAACGGATGCAACAAATGTTAAGAAATCTCTTAAATTTGCTCGCTCCCTAATAACAAGATTTAAGATAGCAGCAGTAATTGGTATTAAGATACTTAAAAAGATAGAAATATTAGGCACCACTATGTAAATCTTCCCTTAGTATGAGTTTAATGACGTTAAATATAACATCTTTGCTGCGAGGTCGGAAATTGATATGGTTGTGTCAGTGTTAAAACCAAAGTAAATGCACGCAAGGCTCGCTATCCAAATAGATATTAACATAGATAATGGAGCTTCATTTACTATTATCTTGCTATCCCCATTTTTAAAATACAAAGTTTCAATAACTCGCCAACAATAAATTACTGCCAGTAGCGAAGAGAAAATGATTATGATTGCTAAAGGCCACTTGCCATTTTCTATGGCGGCCTCAACTAGTATCCATTTGCTTATAAAGCCAGCTGTACCTGGTATACCAATTAAACTTAAGCACCCTATCACCGTAGCAGCACTAGTCCAAGGCATTGTAAAGCCAGCCCCTTGAAGATCGGTTAAAAGTGATCCACCTCTTTTAATTACGTAGGCTCCTGCAACCATAAATAAGGCTACCTTGGTAATTCCATGATTAAAGATGTGAATAATTGCTGCTGTTAACCCTCTTTCGGACATTAGGCTTATCCCAAGCAATATATAACCGACCTGTGCAATACTAGAGTAGGCTAAGAGCCCTTTAAAGTCTTTTTGAAAAACTGCTATTAGAGAAGCGATAATCATAGCGGCAATAGACAAAGGTAATATTACTAAGTCTAAAACATTTAATTCCTCTAAAAAACTTGGCCTGAATATCGTAAACATAAACCTTATTAAGATGTAGATGGCTACTTTAGTCGCTGTGGCCGCTAGAAATGCAGTTATAACGGATGGTGCGAACGTATATGCTTTTGGTAGCCATATATGTAGAGGGTAGATTGCTAATTTCAATCCTACCCCAACAACAATAAACGCAAAAGCTGAACGCACTGTTGAAGACGAGGACTTTCCTTCTAAGAGCTCTGCCATATCAACCATGTTCAGAGTTCCAGTCACCATATATAGTAGCCCAATACCGATAACAAAAAAAGTTGCCCCTATTGTACCAATAATGAGATAATTAAATGCAGAGGTTAATGCCCGCTTATCTCTATGAGAACCTAAAGAAATAAGCACGTATGAAGCCAGAGACGATATCTCTAGGAAAACAAATACATTAAAGACGTCACCAGTAATAACTACCCCCATGAGCCCGGTAACACACAAAAGATATGCGGCATAAAAAAGAGTATGGTGTTGCTCGGGAATTTCATTTTCTATACTTTGATAAGCATAGGGCACCACTATACTACTAATTAGTGTGATTAAAACAAGAACAAATGCATTAAGGGCATCAACTCTATATTCAATTCCTATTGGTGGAGCCCACCCTCCAATATGGTAAGATATAATAGATCCATCATTTACCAATAGTAAAAGATTGATAGCGATTAAAAGAGAAATAACACTTGCAATAAAGGCTATCCACCAAGCGACTTTTCGATTGCCAATAAACACAATTAGTGGAGCGGATACGAAAGGAACTAGTATCTGTAAAATTGGTAACTGTTCCATTAACGAAAAGCTGTCACTATGTGAGATAGATAAGCTCATCAAAAATGCCCAATGGGTTTATCAGTATTGGACCTTGTATTTGAGAAATCTAATTCTTGTTCAATTATGAATATCTCATCTTCCTCAATGGTGCCATACTCCTCCCTTATACGCACTATTAATGCTAGTGCTAAGGAGGTGGTTGCAATACCTACTACAATAGCTGTCAGGATCAAAACGTGAGGGAGTGGATTAGAGTACACCACATCATTATTGATTTTCATATCCACAGGAAAAATTGGAGCTGTCCCCCCTATCACTTTTCCAATTGATATATAAAACATAAAAACAGAAGTTTGAAAGATATTTAACCCAACAACTTTTTTTACTAAATTACCTTTTGCGATAACAATGTATAAACCTGTCATCATAAGTACTATGAAAAACCAGTAATTTAGATGCCCAATAATAAATTCCCAAGTAATCATATTAAACCTTACCACTCCGCATCATTAATTTCCGAAGTACGAGACCCAAATGCATAATAAATAGCTATCATAACGCCACTTACAGTAATGCCTACACCAAGTTCAATAATAAGAATTCCATAGTGCTGGCCGTGGATTGCACTATGTGGACTTAAAGCGCTGTAATCCAGAAAGTTTTGCCCTCTAAAGAAACTGATTACTCCAGTAAAAGTATACAATAAAACTCCAAATGCTAACATTTTGTGAACAAACCACGGAGGGAGTACTTTTTTCGCATGCTCCATATCAAATACGATACCATAAATAATTATGCCCACAGCCATAATTACTCCTGCCTGGAAACCACCGCCTGGAGAATAATCTCCATGAAACTGTACATAAAATGCGAAAAGTATTATGGGTCCAACCAAGAGTTTTGTTATTACACGGAGAATAAGATGATGTTTCATAATACTTTTTCAATCTTCTTAGTTCGTCGCCTAGGTCTCAGACTGAGTCTCCCAAGAATTAGTAGTACACCTATTCCAGCAGTAAAAATAACAGCAGTTTCTCCAAGTGTATCATAGCCTCTGTAGCTACCAAGAATTGCAGTCACAATATTTGGGATATGAATATCTTCAGGTGTACGTTTAATATACTCTCTTGCGACGTGCATTTGACTCGGGGTGTCAGCCGCTCCAAAATTAGGCATATCAAGAGTTCCATAAATTAATACAAGTCCTGTTAAAGTAACAATCACAAGAGGTATTAGGTTAGAGTTTTTTGATTTTTTCTCTCTTCTAGAAGTAAGCGTCAACGTTGAAAGCATTAACACAATAGAAATTCCTGCTCCAACGGCAGCTTCTGTAAAGGCAACGTCTACTGCATCTAGAGTTATGAGTAAGAGTGCGGATAATAAACTAAAAACACCCGATAACATTACTACCCCGAACAACCCATGAGCCTTTACCGTCGCAAATGCAGTTAAAATTAGTAGACAGAATAACATTATATCAATAAAAATTTCGATAGTTTACCTCGTTTTTTCTATATCAGTTGGTCTCTGGTTTCTCTTCTGGTCGCAACCCTGAAATGAAAGCGGCATTTGCCAGAGCATGGGTGGAGGTTGGGCCGGTAAGAAAGAGGAATAATCCAATAATAATTAATTTTACTGTAACAAATGTAAAACCGCTCTGAACCCCCAGTCCTAATAATATTGCATAAAGACCTAATGAGTCGATCACTGATGAAGCTTGTAATCTCGACCAAAATTCTGGAAACTTATAGATTCCAAAGGAGCCAATAATGATAAAAAATGACCCAGCCAAAAGTAATGTCCAGCTAATTATATCGAATAAAAAATTTAGATTTTGCATTACCCACTCCTTTCTTCGATATCTCTATGTGGGTCACCAATCACACGGTACTTAAAAAACTTAAGGATGGTTATGGTGCCAACAAAATTTATAAGTGCGTAAAGTAGCGCGATATCTAAAAAATCGGGTCTTCCCATTAGAAAACCTAACACGCCTATGAACAACACTGTATGAGTCCCAAAGGCATTAACTGCTAGTACTCTATCGTAGACTGTTGGACCAAAAAAAAGTCTAACTAAAACTAGGACCATTCCTATTAAAAGAGAAATTGTGGCAACTAAGAACATTATTCTATACTCCCTTCTCAAGCTTGGTTATTCTCAGATCCATTTCTTTTAAAGACTCTATATCCTCTGGACTATAATCTAATGCGTGAATTAAAAAATATTCAGGTTCAGTTTCTGTAGAAATAGTGCCTGGTGTGAGCGTAATGGAGTTCGCAAACATAACTTGAAAGAAATCACTATTTTGAGAATACTTTACTTTTAAAAACCTTTGATTTTGAGGCAATGTTTTACTTAGGATAATCCTAGTTACCTTTAAATTTGCTTTAACTATTTCTAGGGATAACCAGCTTAAGTAATATACAAACTGCAGTAGGTTCAATTTGATTTTTAAGTTATAATTATCAGCCTTGTCCATTCGGTTGGTAATTATTATTACGCCACAAACTGAACTTAATCCAAAAACAATTAAAAGTGGATCAAGCATCCCAGACATCAATAACCAGAGCCCAAATAAAAGAAAAAATTTTACGATATTTTTCAAAATTTTCTCCAATATTCCTTTGAAATTTCTAATAAATATGATCAAGAGTGTTGTTTTTAGAATATAGAAATTTATGACATCTATTAGTATTTGTTAACTATAAAATTGGCAAGAGTGGGAATTAATTTTTTGATTATAACATAAACTATTTTAAATCTGTAAATTATATATTGTTAGGCCACCTAGTTATTAGGCAATTTAATCTTTGATTTTGTTTGTATATAAGGTGTGCTATTGCGACGTTAAAAAAGTTAGAGGAAAAGGTGGATAAATTATGAAAAATGTTTGCATTGAAGACTTAAGGCTTGGCAATGATCTGCCACTTACATTAATAGCGGGTCCATGTCAGTTGGAGAATTTGGAACATACATTAATGATAGCTGAGTTTATGGCAAATGCATGTCGAGAGGCAAACACAGGGTATATCTTTAAGGGGTCTTTTGATAAAGCAAACCGGACTTCATTAACTGGTAAAAGGGGTGTTGGAGTTCATGAAGGTTTATCTATCTTAGAAGCAGTAAAGAAAGAAATAGGCTGCCCTGTTCTGACTGACGTGCATGACGTAAACCAGTGTGATCTGGCTGGAGAGCTTGTTGACATAATTCAAATCCCCGCTTTTTTATGTAGGCAAACAGATCTATTAATTGCAGCAGGAAATACTGGGGCAGTTGTTAATATAAAAAAAGGGCAATTTTTAGCTCCTTGGGATATGGAAAATGTTGTGCAAAAGGTGCAATCCACTGGGACTGATAGGATCCTTTTAACAGAACGAGGTTCCTCATTTGGTTATAATACATTAGTTACTGACTTCCGTAGCCTTCCTACAATGGTAAGGACTGGTTACCCAGTCGTAATGGATGCTACACATTCAGTACAACAGCCTGGAGGAAAAGGAACGTCTTCGGGGGGACAACGAGAGTTTGCTCCTATTATGGCGCGTGCGGCTGTTTCCTTGGGGATAGCTGCTGTATTCATTGAAACGCATCAAGACCCTGATAGTGCACCGTCCGATGGAGCTAACATGATCCCTCTAGATCAAATGCCTAACATAATTAACAGTCTAATGAAGTTTGACAAGCTAGCAAAAGAAAACCCTTGTAGAGTTTAAATAGCTTTCCCTGAAACCCATCCTGAAGACCAAGCCCACTGAAAGTTATAACCACCCAGCCAGCCGGTTACATCAACAACCTCTCCAATAAAGTACAAACCTTTTATTTTTTTTGTCTCCATGGTCCGCGAATCCAACTCCTTAGTATCGACGCCACCAAGAGTTACTTCAGCAGTTCTATAACCTTCTGAACCGGTTGGTTTAACTTTCCAGTCATGGATGGCTTGCCTAATCGCCTCTAGTGCAAGGTTACTCTGATCTCCTAAATTTCCTTGGACATCAAGTTGATCCAAAATAAGTTCTGCTATTTTAGTTGGTAGAAACCTTGCTAAGGCATTTTTTATAGAGATTTTTCCTTTTTGAGACCGTAATTCGATTAACAAATCTAAGATATTTTTTTCGTTTAGAAGATCAATTGAAATAGTTTCCCCTTCATTCCAATACGAGGATATTTGTAAAATAGATGGACCAGAGAGCCCTCGATGTGTAAATAACAACCCCTCTGTAAATGATATTTTCTTATATGATGCCCTCGCAAAAACGGAATTACCTGAGAGGCGTGACATGGTCTTTAGTTCCCCTGGTGCGAAGGTAAGGGGTACTAGAGCTGGTTTTGTCTTGATAATATTAATACCAAAGGATTCAGCAACTTTATAACCTAAGTCTGTAGCTCCCATTTTTGGGATAGATTTTCCTCCGGTTGCTATTACTAGATTATCTGAGGTCATTTTTGCCTTTGAAGTGTTAACATTATACTTTCCATTGACTAATTTAACTTCAAGTATTTTACATTCTAAAATTAAAGTAACATTTGCCTTAGTCAGTTCATCTCTTAACATCTCTATTATTTCTTTTGATGATCCATTGCAAAAGAGCTGTCCCAGTGTTTTCTCATGCCACTGGATGCCGTGTGACGAAATTTTTTCTATGAAGTCTTGAGGCGTGTATTTTTTTAGAATTGATATACAAAAAGATGGGTTAGATGAGATGAAGTTTTCTTTTGAAACTTGCCTATTTGTGAAGTTACAACGTCCACCACCCGAAATACGAATTTTTTCACCAATCTTTTTTGCATGATCTAGTAGAACTACTTTCCTACCACGCCGCCCAGCCTCTATAGCGCACATTAGACCTGCGGCACCTGCGCCTATTATAATGACATCAAAATCCATTAAGTTGTACTAACGTATGCATAAATAAGAGACAATTAACATTTTTCTACTTGCAGCCGTCGATGGAGGCATTTAGATCAGACTTAATTGATGGAACGTAGCATAATGGTAATGCCCCTGCTTTTGGTGCAGGTGATTGTAGGTTCGAGTCCTACCGTTCCAGCCAAACATCATTAGAGCCCCTTAATTAAAAATTAAAAGTAAGTATAACGGTAACAACTAGTTTAAGCTTTTTGGAGTGAAAATATGACAAACGTGGTGATAACCTCTGCTGCACGTACAGCAGTAGGAAGCTTTTTGGGGTCTTTTTCGAATATACCGGCCCATGATCTTGGATCAGCTGTACTAGAAGAAGTAGTTGCTAGATCAGGAATCGATAAGGCAGAAGTGTCTGAAACCATTATGGGTCAAGTTTTGAGTGCTGGGCAAGGTCAGAATCCGGCTAGGCAAGCCCACATAAAAGCGGGGTTTCCTGTAGAAAGCTCGGCGTGGGGAATTAATCAAGTGTGTGGATCTGGCTTAAGAGCTGTTTCTATCGCGGCACAACATATTCAATTGGGTGACGCAACAATTATTGCAGCCGGTGGGCAAGAAAGTATGAGTCTATCTCCCCATGTCTCGTTTATGAGATCAGGTCAAAAAATGGGGGACCTTAAATATATCGACTCTATGATTAAAGACGGATTATGGGACGCGTTTAATGGCTATCATATGGGGCAAACAGCAGAGAACGTCGCTCAAAAATGGGGTGTTAGTCGGGATGATCAAGACCAGTTTTCTGTTGCCTCCCAAAACAAGGCAGAACTAGCTCAAAAATCTGGAAAATTTGTGGAAGAAATAGTCCCTTATACTATAACCTCTCGTAAGGGAGATACGAAAGTAGATGTAGACGAATATATTCGTTATGGAGTGGATATGAGTTCGATGATAAAGCTTAGACCAGCATTTTTGAAGGAAGGGACAGTTACTGCTGCGAACGCATCAGGTTTGAACGACGGCGCTGCTGCCACCCTAATGATGAGTTTAGATGAGGCAGAGAGGCGTGGAATAGAGCCTTTGGCTCGAATAGTGTCATACTCAACTGTTGGACTTGACCCCTCAATTATGGGTATTGGCCCTGTTGAAGCATCAAAAAAAGCTCTAAAAAAAGCAGGGTGGAAGATGGAAGAGCTTGATCTAATTGAGGCTAATGAAGCATTTGCTGCACAGGCATGTGCCGTAAATAAAGAGATGGGTTGGGACCCAAGTATCGTCAATGTTAATGGAGGTTCAATAGCAATTGGGCACCCAATTGGAGCTTCTGGGTGTCGAGTTTTAACTACATTACTTTTTGAAATGAAGCGTAGAAACGTAAAGAAAGGTCTTGCGACCTTATGTATTGGTGGCGGAATGGGTGTCGCTATGTGCCTTGAGAGACTTTAAAAAATTAAGATAGTGTAAAAATTAAAAAGTAAGTGAGGAGCCGTTCCTAAAAATCTCTTCAGCCTCAGGGCTAAACTTTTTAGTTTTTCCTTCACCAACGTGAATGATCAAAGGTGGATAAATCTTTGTGATACTTTTAGAGCTTTTTTTTGCTCTAATTATTACTCTATTGGCAATTTTATTAGGATTGGAGGTAAGTGGTTTTATTTGTATATCACCCGTACTTTTACTTAAAGAAATTAAAATTTCAATTAAATTTTCCGGAGTATTTATGATGGTTATCCAGCCATTTGGTTTGAGCCGTTTAACCCCCTCGCTTACCCATTCAGAAAGAGGAGTTATAACTCTTAGAGATTGGTTTCGGCCTTGGTTTGTTGAAGGTGTGCCTGCTTTATAATAGGGAGGATTTAATATGACTTGGTCAAAATTTCTATTTTTAATATTCTTAGGCATCTTCTTAAAATCACCAATTTCAACATGAATAGGTATCTTATTAATTAATCCATTTTTTATTGCTAAGCTTGCGTAGTTTTCTTGGATCTCTAACCCTGTTAGACTTACGTTAACCCTTCGAAAAATACAGAAAGAAGCTGTTCCTACCCCACAGCCGAATTCCATGACTTCATCGCCATTTTTTGCTGGACAGGCAGCAGCTAATAATACTGGATCGGTTGCCGCACGATATCCATTAAGTGGTTGGAAAATTGATAGCTGTCCATCAAGAAATAGATCTTGAGAAACTTCATTTTTTAAAAAGGACATCATTTCAGAGATTTCTTTATAATAAATTATTATCCATTAATATTTTCCTAGCTTGCACTATGTTTTGGTTAGAGACCATTAACCTTACAGGAAACAAAGAAATAGATCCTTCAAGATTACTAATATGGACGTCTAATTCAAACACCTCTATAGATCTTGTTTTAAGAAGGTGTTTAGCAAAAGCTATATTGGTTGGGTCATTACTTCTTAGTAGTTCTAGCATAATGGTAGTAGATTAATGACACTTAATAAGGTTTGTCGAGTAATATTACAGAGAGTGTAAGATGTTAAAGAAAATTAATAATCCATATGACAAACTTAAGAATGTTTTGGCCGATGATTTAAGTAAAGTTTCGAAACTTATTAAAGAAAGAATGCAGTCGGAACACGCACCACTTATAGGGGAGATTTCAAACCATCTCATAGGTTCTGGAGGTAAGAGGTTACGCCCACTTTTGACTTTGGCTGCCGCAAAAATATGCGGTTATCAAGGAGAATTTCATATTCACTTGGCGGCAACAGTTGAATTTATTCATACCGCAACACTTTTGCATGATGACGTGGTGGATGAGAGTGAAAGGCGCCGAGGTAGATCATCAGTTAATATACTATGGAACAACTCATCCAGTGTTCTAGTTGGAGATTACTTGTTTGCGAGATCATTTCAATTGATGACAGAGACGGGAAGATTAGATGTTTTAGAAACTCTGTCTAATGCTTCCGCAAATATTGCAGAAGGAGAAGTTCTGCAGTTAACTTCATCTGAAGATATAACTACAGATGAAGAAACTTATTACAAAATTATTAGGGGAAAAACTGCTGCGTTATTTTCAGCTTCTACGGAAGTTGGAGCAATGCTTGCGGATGCAGATAAAAATATGATCAAGGCATTAACCTCTTATGGAGATGCTTTGGGTGTAAGTTTTCAGATAGTTGATGATATTCTTGATTTTATTGGAGATGGAGCTAAAGTTGGAAAAAATTTAGGAGATGACTTCAGAGAAAGGAAGTTAACCCTTCCTATGATTCATGCTATTTCAAAAGCAGATGACAAAGAGCTTAAATTTTGGGAACGAACAATAGTGGATGGAGATCAGACTAGCGAGGATTTCGAAAGAGCTTTAGATATTTTAAAGAATAGGTTGTCTATAGATTACTCTAAAGGGATTGCAATTGAATGGTCGAAAACAGCAAAAAAAGCATTAACGAATTTACCTAACACCCCTTTAAGAAATATATTGGAAGAGCTTTCTGAGTATGTTATTTCTAGAGTAAATTAAAAAGGACCTAGGTCTGATTTTTTAACAGTAAGCTCTGATGAAATAATCCACCAGTTAGGAAAATCGTTCATAAGGCGTAATTTGGCTGCATGAGCCTTTGTATAATTTTCGAATAAACCAAAGCAAGTAGGACCAGAACCTGACATCCTAGAAATTAAACAATTTTTGTTTTTACCAATTTCGAATAGTACTTTTTGTATTATTGGTTCCAATTTTATTGCAGTCTCTTCTAAATCATTTCTGTGTCTCTTAACAAAGTGAACAAGTTCTTTAAATGTAGAGAACACAGGTAGACAAGGTGGCATAGGGTGATTATTTTTTTGCTCTAGTGCAGCAAAAACATTTTTTGTCGCTAATGGAACCCTTGGGTTTACCAGAATTATATATCCATCCCTAGGCCATGGATTGATTAATTTTAATTGATCTCCTATTCCTGTCATTCTTAGAGGCTGGCTCTCTAGGCACGCCAAGACATCAGCACCTAACTTTACGATGTCTTGGGAAGAAACTTTATAACCTAAACTAATAGCATCCCTTATAGTTGCGGCGGCATCAGCAGACCCTCCTCCGATACCAGCAGCAATTGGTAACATTTTTTTTAGTAAGATGGTTCTTGAGTATTTGCTATTTATAATGCCAGCAGCTTTTTGAATTAGATTTTTATTATCCGTTGGGACATTTATGCTTTCGTTAGAAGTAATTGAAAGGTTGCGTTGCTCACTGTTCAGAAAAGATAAGGTATCCCCTATTTTAGGAAAGGTTACTAAGCTGTCTAGTAAATGCAGCCCGTCTTCCTGTTGGCCAATTACATGCAAGGTAAGATTCACCTTTGCAGGTGCCAGTAAATTAGTCGCTTTCAGTTTTTGTTTCAATGAGTTTCTCTGTCTCTAGGACTACATCTAACCCTAGCTTAAGCTTTTGGCGAATTCTTTTTGCATCCACCTCATTAGGAAAAAAAGATAAAGATCTTTTCCACTGAAATTTAGCCTCTCTCTGACGCCCTACTTTCCAATAGACATCACCAAGGTGATCATTAACGATAGGATCGACAGGGAGTAATTCTACGGCTCTTTCCAGGGGTCCAACAGCTTCTTGATATTTAGCTAATCTGTAATATATCCACCCTAGGCTATCAATAATATAACCACTTTTAGGCTTTTCAGATACTGCCATTTTAATCATTTGTAGTGCTTCAGGTAGTTTTTCCCGTTGTTCTACAAGAGCATAGCCTAAAAAATTTAAGACATCTGGTTGGTTAGGAGATAATTTAAGTGCTGCCCTAAAGTCACTTTCCATTTTTAAAAATTTTCTTTGTTTCTCATAGAGAATGCCTCTGTAAAAATATATTGACCAACGTGGTTGTTTTTTTAAATTAGCTAACTCTATTGCTGTGCTGTAAGCTTCTATTGCTTCGATATCGCGATCAGTTTCTCTTAACATGTTTCCAAGAGCGGAATGTACAATTACATGATTGTAATGTTTTTTTGAAAGAGATTTAAGAACTTCGACAGAGACTTCTTTTTTGTTGAGCAGGGCAAGAGTGTTTGCTCTCCCTAACTCTGCTAGAATATAGTTTGGACTATTTTGGGTTACAGAAGAATACGAATCCAGAGCTAATTCATATTGCTGTAAATCTTCTAGAACACTGGCAACCTGCAGTGTAATGGCAGGATATCCTGGTCTTAAATATTCTGCGATTCTGCTTAACAAAAGAACTTGGTTAAGTTCAACTCTGTTTTGAAGCAACTTAGCTATAGTTAAGTATACTTCTGCAATTCCTTGTTTGGAGTTTGTAATAAAGTCGTACTCTATTACTGAATTTCCTTTAATTTTATTTTTCAAATCTATTAGAGTGAAGTTTGAATTATAGCTTTTAAGTAATTCGGCTTCAACTAGCTCTAGAGCTAGTTTGTTCTTTCTAACTTGTATTAAAACCTGAACGTACGCCTCAAGCCCCCTGACGTCGAGATCTATAATACCGTACTTTCTTCCTGATAAAATCTCTTCTGCTTCTTCAAAATCACCTACCATCGCAACTGCAAGTGCTTCATGATACCTTGCCTGTTGTCGAAAATTTATGTTTTTTGAAATTTTACTAAACTCTAATTTTGCCTGTGCCATTTCTCCTTTACCAATAAGTGCCCAAGCTTTTACAAGCCTGTCAGTTAAGGGTTTAGTCCTCCCAACTCGATTAATACTCATTAGGGTAGACCTAAAGTCACCTTTTGTTATTAAACTTGAATCTAGAATAAGGTTTGATGCATTACTTTCACCTCCAATTAAAACATAATGTTTTGCAATCTTTATGGCATTTTCAAAGTCACCCTGACCGATTGACGAAAATAAAGCTTCACTCAAAAGAGTAAGGTTAGTGGGGTCTTTATTTAGGACTTTCTCATAATAATTGGAGGCGATACTAAAGTTTGAATGGAATAGAGCATTTTTTGCTGCTAAGTATGGACCAGCGAAGCCGTCACTTTGATCTTTAGCCATTACACCTGAGCTAAGTAACCCAATTAGTAAAACTAGATTTAAGAAATAAGTGTTTTTCATTAAAGTGTATCCGAGCAAGGATTAAAGTTTAATCCGATAATTAAAAAATCAAGGTTTATTTATTTTTATATTAGCCACTTAATATTACATATTTGGATAATTAGGTCCATCTCCCCCTTGAGGAGTTGCCCATGTTATATTTTGGCTAGGGTCTTTAATATCACATGTTTTACAGTGAACACAATTTTGAAAATTTATTATAAATTTTGTGTTGTTATTGGCGTCAACAGTAAATTCGTAAACACCGGCTGGGCAGTACCTTTCAGAAAGACCTCCATAAATAGGGAGGTTTACGTTTACTGGGATATTGTTATCCGTCAGTTTTAGGTGAGCTGGCTGGTTTTCTTCGTGATTGGTCATTGCAAAGCTTACATTTGTCAAACGATCAAATGATAATTTACCATCGGGTTTACGGTAGTTAATTTTTTTATGCTTAGCAGATTTCTCTGTCGATTCAGCATCATTCTTTTTGTGTTTTAGTGTGCCCAAAAAAGAAAAACCAAACAAGTTATTACACCACATGTCCAGTCCACCGACTAATAGAGAGGTCAATAGACCATAGTTAGACCATAATGGTTTTACGTTTCGAACACGTTTCAGATCTTTTGAGATAATTCCTGAGCGAATCTCTAAGTCATATGCTTCAAGTGTATCTCTTGATCTGCCTCCTTTGATAGCAGTTACAGCTGCTTCGGCTGCTGCTATTCCAGAAAGCATTGCATTGTGGTTACCTTTAATTCGAGGAACATTAACCATGCCAGCGGAACAGCCAAGAAGGACTCCTCCAGGGAAAGCCACTTTAGGTAATGATTGCCAGCCTCCTTCGGTAATTGCTCTAGCGCCATAGGCTATACGCTTCCCTCCCTGAAGAAGATCCTGTACCATCGGGTGGTGTTTAAAGCTTTGAAATTCCATGTATGGGAAAAGGTAGGGGTTTTTATAATTTAAATGTACAACAAACCCTACATAGACCTGGTTATTATCTAAGTGGTAAATAAAAGAGCCGCCCCCCGCCTTTTTACCTAATGGCCAACCCATTGTGTGTGTAACTGTTCCTTCAGAATGTTTTTCAGGATTAACTTCCCAAATTTCTTTCATTCCAAGTCCGTATTTTTGCGGTTGAGAGTCCTTATCTAGATTAAATTTTTTAATTACTTTCTTTGATAATGATCCTCGCACTCCTTCAGAAAGAAAAACATATTTACCATGCAACTCTAGACCAGGCTCATAGGCATCAGATTTAGAACCGTCAGAACTTATTCCAAACTCGCCTGCTACTATACCGACGAGTTCATCATTTGAGCTGTAAATTAGGTCAGAGCAGGCCATTCCTGGAAAAATTTCCACACCGAGGTCTTCAGCATATTCAGCTAACCACCTGCATACATTTCCCATGGAAACAATATAATTTCCATGATTACTCATTAAGGGAGGCATTAGAAAATTAGGAATCTTAATCTTTCCAGCTTCACCTAGGATATAAAATTTATCATTTTTTACTGGTACTTTTATAGGTGAATCTAAATTTCTCCAATTTGGTATTAATTGATCTAAGCCTTTAGGATCTAAGACAGCACCTGAAAGGATATGAGCACCAACCTCCGAACCTTTTTCTAATACAACTACTGTTAGATCAGACTTTAATTGCTTTATTCTTATTGCTGCGCTCAACCCAGCTGGCCCAGCGCCAACAATAACAACATCGTAATCCATACTTTCACGTTTATATTCAGTCATTTTATTAAGTCCTAACCGCTAACGCTTAAATCTCTTAATCTATTTAACCATTAAAAATGGTAATTTGTAGTATTTTTTTTAAATCTTTTTAATGGTACTAGTTTTGACTAAATATTAAGAGTATAAGTTCACTATTAATTCTTTTTGGATTGGGTAATAATGGCAGATAAATTTAGCTATAAGAATGATGAATTGTATGCTGAAGATGTGTCTATTTCAACAGTGTCTAATGTGGTGGGCACCCCCTTCTATTTATACTCCGCGACTGCAATAACCGAGAATTTTTTAAACCTGAAGAAAACTCTAGATGGGCTAGAAAACCTTATTTGCTACTCTGTTAAAGCTAACTCTAATATTGCTATTTTAAAACTATTATCTCAGCTAGGTGCTGGTATGGATGTGGTCTCAGTTGGGGAGTACTTAAGGGCAAAGATAGCAGGGGTGCCTGGTGAAAAAATTGTTTTTTCTGGTGTTGGTAAGCGTAGAGATGAAATATCTCAAGTTCTTGTTGGGGGTATAAAACAATTTAATGTTGAATCTGAAGCTGAATTAAAAGTTTTAAATGAGTTATCTATATCTTTGAATAAAAGAACTTCGATAACTATAAGGGTTAACCCCGATATAGATGCGAAAACTCATGAAAAAATTTCAACAGGTAAAAAAGACAATAAATTTGGAATACCAATAAACCGCGCTAGAGAAGTTTACCTTAAGGCGTCACAAATGCTGGGAGTTAAGGTTGTAGGTGTAGACGTACATATAGGTAGTCAGCTAACAGACCTTGAACCATTTCGAATGGCATTTACGAAGCTAGCAGAGCTTGTGGATAATTTACTTAAAGATGGTCATGAAATTAAGTGTTTGGATCTAGGGGGTGGTCTAGGAATTTCATATAAAAAAACAAATGATGTGCAACCTTCCCTCAAAGAATATGGTCAAATAATAAGAGAAACTTTAGGCTCTCTCGGATGTGAAATACTAGTTGAGCCAGGTAGATTTATTGTTGGAAATGCAGGTATTTTAGTTAGTGAAATAATTTATAAAAAATTTGGTGAAGATAGAGAGTTTTTGATTGTTGATAGTGCAATGAATGACTTAATTAGACCCTCTCTTTATGCAGCTTATCATGAAATTTTGCCTATTAAGAAACCAAACAATAGTTCAAGTTTTGCGAGTTATGACGTGGTTGGCCCTGTTTGTGAGACTGGGGATACTTTTGCAACTCAGAGAAGTTTAATGGAAATGGAATCGGGAGAACTATTAGCTTTTATGAGTGCTGGGGCTTACGGGTCTGTAATGGCTTCAGAGTACAACACGCGTCCATTGATTCCAGAGGTGTTAGTTAAGGGTGATAACTTTTCCATAATTCGTGCAAGGCCATTGATAGAGGATATAATTCGGCGGGATATTGTTCCAGATTGGGTGTAGAGAAACTATATTAAACTCGTTTGCAGTATAGTTTTTTGTACAGTTTTTTAAATAATTACCAAAAACTCAATATTTTTTTTATGCTATCATTACTATAAACTGAATTAATACTGTTTGTTACTAATTGCTGATATTGTAACATTAACTTTTCTGTAAAGGGAAATTCAGTTATAATTTCTGACGCTTTTAAGTATAGCACGGCTAAGAGAAGAGCTGTTATAGCCAAAACCCAGATAAAAATAGTTAACTTATCAGGGTGTTCCTCCTTTACTTCAATTTTATCTAATTTTAATTTACTTGAGATTATCTTTTCTTTTTGAGCTGTGACGGTACTGTTGTTTTTTTCAATTTTTCTTAACGTGGTTTCGTAGGCTACTTCGTTTTGTATTATCTCTAGTACTTTTTGATCAATACTATTAGTTGTCTCTGGCTTGATATTATTTTTCTTTTTTCTTGAGCTTACCATTTTGTACTTTTCTAAAATAAAATATTTAAGGTTTAAGTGAATTGATATAATAAAGTTGAGTAAAGTGTCGTCTTTCTACTTAAATTTCTTTCAGCTAAGTTGCTATAAGTTTGCATGAGAAAGAATATACTATTAATTTAGATATTTTAAACAAGATATTAGAGAATAATGAGGAACTAATGATTAAGCAGAATACAACATATATGTTTCAATGGTGCAGGTCTTTGATCTTTAACGTTCAAATGTACCTGTCTTTAATGTTTTTCTCCTTAATATTTTTACCTTGGATGATTGTTAGCAGGAGGGGAGCTTTAGTAGCTGTTTGGTGTTTCGCGAACTATGTTAGATGGTCGGCAAGTTGGCTTGTAAACCTGAAAACAGAGATAAGAGGTAAGGTCCCAACTAATGAGGTTCTGATTGCGTCTAAGCATCAGTCATTCTTGGATATAATTATGATTTATAGTGTTATACCAAATGGACGCTTTATTATGAAAAGAGAGTTGCTATATATTCCCATATTTGGACAGTATGCCTACAGACTTGGTTGCGTGGCTGTTACTAGGGGTAAGCGAGGGCGTGCTATTTTTCAGATGTTAAAAGACTTGGAACGACGAAGTTCAATCGGGGGTCAGTTAGTAGTTTATCCTCAGGGCACTAGAGTGCAACCGGGCAAGAAAAAACCCTATAAGATTGGGGCTGCATTAATATATGAAAAGCTTAATCAAACTTGTATCCCCGTATCTACAAACGCCGGCTATTTTTGGCCCCGTAGAGGTGTCTATAGGCACCCAGGTACTGCAGTTTTAGAATTCTTAAACCCCATACCTCCCAAACTTGAGAAAGGAGATTTTTTAAAAAAACTTGAGGTAGTAATTGAAACTTCTTCTGAGCAGTTATTGTTAGAGACATAATATTAAAAATACTTTTATTATTATGCAACAAGGCTTGTTTGACCCATCGATAGATATTTTTCACGTCTATCCCTAATCAATGTAGTGCTGTCCTGTCCTTTAAACTCAAGAAGCATTTCATTTATCGTACTACCTACAGCTTGTATAACTTCATTTTTAAACCTTTGGGCGCCCCCGATTGGCTCGGGTATTACGATATCGCATACCCCTAGTTTTTTCAAATCTTGCGCTGTTAATTTAAGCGCTTCTGCAGCCTCCCGCATTTTTTCTGAGTCTTTCCATAATATCGAGGCGCAGCCCTCGGGACTAATAACTGAATAGATAGAGTGCTCTAACATAGCAACTTTATTAGCTGTCGCGAAGGCTACTGCTCCACCAGAGCCACCCTCACCAATAATAACTGAAATCAATGGGACACCTATTTTTAAACACTTTTGTGTGGATCTTGCTATAGCCTCTGACTGCCCACGTTCTTCTGCGCCTTTACCTGGATATGCGCCGGGGGTATCTACAAGGGTAAGTACTGGAAGGTTGAAGCGATGAGCAAGATCCATTAATCTAATGGCCTTACGATACCCCTCAGGCCGCGCCATACCAAAGTTTCTTTCTATCCTACTTTTTGTATCAGATCCTTTTTCGTGACCGATCACAATTAAAGAGTGTTCACCAAAACGGGCCAGGCCACCCATTACTGCGTGATCATCCGCAAAATTTCTGTCTCCAGCTAGAGGAATATACTCTTCAAATAAATTCTCTATATAATCTTTACAATGTGGTCTATCTGGGTGTCTTGCAACCTGACATTTTCTCCAAGCGGTTAGATTGCCATATAGGTTTGCTAATAGTTTCTCAGCCTTAATCTCTAGCGAATGAACCTCGTCATCTACATTCAAATCCTTGTCATCACGAGCTAGAGAACGAAGCTCTTCAGCTTTTGAATACATCTCAGCCAATGGCTTTTCAAACTCTAGATAATTTGTCATTTATTTTTCCTTAGTACTCTCAAGAACATAACTATTTTTCAGAGCACTTTACATATATAATAGTAAGTCTAAGTCTATTTATAGACTGTCTAATTATTAAAGGCAATTTAGTATCACTAAACGTAAACTTGCAGAACAAGGTTTTTTTCTTCGTTTAGGTCAACTTACTTTGGGTCATCACCTACTCGAACCAGCTGTTTTCCAAAATTTTTCCCTTCTAAAAGGTTTAAGAAAGATTGAGGTGCTGAACTGAGCCCAAGGGAAACTGTTTCTTTATATTTTATTGTTCCGTTGCTCACCATGGGAGCCACTTCCTCAAGGAACGCGTCCATCCTATCATAGTGGTCAAAAATAATAAAACCACGTACCCTTAAGCGTTGCCTAAGTATAGCTCCCCAAACCGCAGGAATAAGCCCTGCAGTTTTAGTGGCTTGTGGTGAGTACCAGGCAATCATTCCGCAAAGAGCAATTCTTGCAAAGGTATTCAGCAATGGCAATATTGCTTCTAATGTTTTTCCACCAACATTTTCAAAGTAACAGTCTACGCCGTTTGGTGCTGCAACACTAATCTGTTGCCTTAGTTCGTGGAGGCTTGCAGATTTGTGATCAATACAAAGATCATATCCTAACTCATTTATAGCATATTGTGTTTTTTCGTAACCCCCAGCAATTCCTATGACCCGCATGCCTTTAAGCTTTGCCAGTTGGCCAGCTAGACTTCCAACGGCACCAGTCGCCGCAGATATAACAATTGTTTCACCAGGTTGAGCTTCTAAAATATCATTTAACCCCACCCAAGCGGTTAGGCCTGGCATACCGAGAACCCCTAGGTTTGAAGAAATTGGTGCGATGATAGGATCAATTTTTCTAACTCCAATACCTTTGGAAATACCGTGGGAAGTCCATCCAAGGCGATCTAATATTATGTCTCCCACCGAGTAATCAGCGTTATTAGATTTCATAACCTCGGCTACGCAACCCCCTTCCATAGTTTCGTCAATCCCTACCGGTGGCGAATACGATTTCGTATCATTCATCCTTCCCCTCATGTATGGATCTAAAGATAGCCATATGGTGCGTGCTAGGAACTCATTGGGGCCTAGTTGGGGCAATTCGGCTGTTTCTAATCTGAAGTTACCAAGCTCGGCATCTCCCAAAGGTCTATTAGCTAGAACAATGCTATCCATATTTTGTACCATTTTAGTTTCCTACTACTTTTATAATTATTTCTATTGTAAATCTTTAAATGCGTTTTGCATACGTTTCACAGCCTCGATAACGCGAGACCTTGGTGTGGCAATATTAAACCTCAAGAATGTTTCCCCACCTTTCCCCATATCTGAGCCATAATTAGAAGTAATCTTTGCCTCTTTTTCTATCCGGTCTTTGACTTCTGCTTTAGACATGCCTGTACCTGAAAAATCGACCCAGGCTAAATATGTACCTTCAATCGACATGGCTTTGCACCCTGGTATTTTATTAACACCTTTGTTAAAAATATCCATATTACTTCTTATATATATCATTAAATCATCAAGCCACTTTGCGTTTTCTGGAGAGTAGCCAGCTGTTGCCATATGTATTCCAAAGGAGTTGGGTGATATACCTAACGCCGCCATCCGGATTTCGAATTTAGCAACGAGTTCTGGGTTGTTAATGATAACATTACCTGTATGAGCCCCAGCAATATTAAAGGTTTTTGTGTTTGCGGTTAACATTATCAAACGATCATTAACCTCGGGAGCCGCAACAGCCATCACACTATGAGTATTCCCGGGCATAATAAGATCATGATGAACTTCATCACAGACTAAAATCAAATTATTTTCAATACAAAAAGAGGCTACCTGTTTGAGTTCGCTTTTAGACCAAACTCTTCCACCTGGATTATGTGGAGAACAAAAAATTAACATTTTTTCTTTTCCGGTAAGCTGTTTTTTGTATTCTGAAAAATCTAATGTATATCGATCACCGTCTAAATTGAGGGGAAACTCACGAACTACTCTGTCAGTAGCATTCAATACCCTAAAAAATGTATAGTACATTGGTGTAAACATGATGATTTCATCGTTAGATTCTGTGAACGTATCCACACATAATGCCATTCCATTAACTAAACCGTTGGTTGTAAAGATTGTACTATTACCAATATCCCAACTATGACGGTTTTTCATCCACCATCTTATAGAGGTCTTATATTCTTCAAAATCACCATAATATCCATAAATACCGTGCTGGAGTGATTTTTCTAAAGCTTTTTGGATATTTACAGGAGGTCTAAAATCCATATCTGCGACCCACATAGGTAGTCCATCGTCCTTTGAAACACCGTACCGCTCTTCTGTCTCATCCCACTTACTACTGTGAGTATTGCGACGCTCAATAACTTCGTCAAAATCCATTGCTTAAACCTATCGTGTAAAATTTATGTTTTTGGTATTTAAATATAACATTAGATAAGCGACCCATGTTTAATTGAGGCTTACTATTGTAGATCTTTAAATGCTTTTTGCATACGTTCCACAGCCTCAAGAACTCGAGATCTTGGGGTGGCGATATTAAATCTCATAAAAGCTTCACCACCTTCTCCCATAACTGACCCGTATACAGTTGTAATTTTAGCTATTGTTTCGATACGGTTTTTAATCTCGGCCTGCGGCATTCCTGTGCCAGAAAAGTCTACCCAGGCAAGATATGTGCCTTCCGCATGCATAGCTTTGCAGCCTGGAATATCGTTTATTCCAGAATCGAAAATTCTAAAATTTTCTGCAATGTATAAAAGTAAGTTATCAAGCCATTCTGCACCACCTGGAGAATACCCAGCTGTTGCCATGTGAAGACCTAAAGTATTTGGGCTAAGCCCAAGAGCTTTCATTTTTTCTTCAAAAACAGTAGCTAAATCTAAATTATTGATAATAACATTACCAGTATGTGCCCCCGCAATATTAAATGTTTTAGTATTAGAAGTTAACATAATCAGCCTATCATTTATTTCAGGCGCGGCGACTGCCATTACATTGTGAGTATATCCGGGCATGATAAGGTCGTGATGAATCTCGTCACTTACAAGTAAAAGGTCATTGTCAGTACAGAATTTTGCTACTTCTTTTAACTCCTCAATTTCCCACACTCTCCCACCAGGGTTATGCGGTGAACAAAAAATTAACATTTTTTCTTTTCCAGTAAGCAATTTTTTGTACTCGGAAAAATCTAGAATATACTTTCCTTCTTCCAATTTGAGAGGAAACTCTCGGATCACTCTGTCTGTTGAATTTAGAACGTTAAAAAAAGCATGATACATTGGGGTTAACATAATAATTTCATCACCAGAGTTCGTTAAGGCGTCAACGCACAAAGCCATGCCGTTAACCAAGCCGTGGGTGGTAAAAATTTTTGAGTCACCAATGTCCCAATTGTGACGAGTTTTCATCCACCATTTTATAGAAGAATGGTAATTGCTATAATCAGCAAAATAGCCATAAAATCCGTGAGAAAGAAGGTCACCAAGTTTTTCTTGTATTACTTTAGGTGGTTTAAAATCCATTTCCGCAACGTGCATAGGTAAACCGTCTTCTTTAGAAATATTATACTTTTCTTCCATTATGTCCCACTTAGCGCTGTGGGTGTTGCGTCTTTCTATTAATTCATCGAAATCCATGATTGACCCTCTATCCTATAAAGTTTAGGATTTTATGTGTTTTTTTAATAAAGTGATTATAATCTGGCTATAAAATATCAAAAATTTAATGAGGTAAAGTAAGAAAATGAAGAGTAAAATATTTTATGACAATTAGGCCAATATTAATACATCCAGAGCCTAAGTTGAGAAAAAAAGCATTACCTGTTACGGTTGTTTCGGATCAATTACTTACCTTAGCAGATGATATGTTAGAGACAATGTATGAAGCACCAGGGATAGGATTAGCTGCGCCTCAGGTAGGGGCTTTGATTAGGTTGATTGTGCTTGATTGTAACCACAGTGAAGATCAGAATTTAGATGCTATCCAGATGTTTAATCCTGAGGTTTTGTTTGCGTCTGAAGAAAAAAATATTCATGAAGAAGGATGTCTATCGATTCCTGATCAGTATGGAGAAGTTGAACGGTCCTCAGTGGTCACGGTTAGGTGGATTGATAGAGCTGGCATAGAAGAGCAACGGACTTTTGAAGGCTTGTGGGCGACCTGTGTACAACATGAAATAGATCACCTGAATGGCAAACTTTTTATAGATTATTTAACCCCTCTGCGAAGGCAGTTAATTACGCGGAAAATGAAGAAACTTAAGAGGGAAAAATCACAAGAATGATCTTAGGTATAATTCAATATCCTGACCCAGTGTTAAGGTCACTTTGCACACCAGTATTAGAAGTTTCTGAAGAAATAAAGACTATCATTAATGATATGTATGATACTTTATATGACGCTTTGGGTCGAGGCCTAGCAGGACCTCAGATTGGAATTACGAACAGATTATTTGTGATGGATATAAATTGGAAAAATGGAACGTCTGAGCCAGTAACTATGATAAATCCAGAGATTTTATTTAAATCAAAAGAAACGCAAGTCAACGAAGAGGGGTGTCTCTCAATACCAGAAATGCCAGTGAAAGTTGAGAGACCATACACCATAGAAGTGATGTGGATGGATGAGAAATGTAAACTAAATCGAAATCGGTTTGAAGGGATCGCCGCTGCTGTTATATGTCATGAGATTGATCATTTAGATGGTAAACTGATTGTAGATAATTAGAGTATAAAATCAAATTTAATTAAAATGAGTAATTACAGTTTATGAAGATAGTATTTTTTGGTACCCCGAGTTTTTCTGTTCCTATTCTAAACGCACTGATTGAAGAGGGCCATCAGATAGTATGCGTTTACTGTCAACCACCGAGTGTGGCGGGGCGTGGACAAAAGGTTCGCAACTCACCGGTACATGTTAGAGCAAATGAGCTTGGACTTTTGGTTAGGCACCCATCTAGACTTTCTGATGATAAGATTGTTCATGATTTTTTAAACCTTGAGGCTGATGTTGGTGTTGTTGTAGCATATGGCCTTTTACTTCCAAAGGAAATTTTGGATGGCCCCAGATTTGGGTGTTTGAACGTTCATGCTTCACTTTTGCCAAGGTGGCGGGGGGCAGCACCAATTCAGAGGGCAATTATGGCAGGTGACCCTATAACGGGGGTATGTATAATGCGGATGGATCAAGGCTTAGACACAGGAGCTATAGTTGATACATTCGAGGTGGAGATAGGGGATCGGGAAACATCAGGTGAGCTTCACGAAAGATTATCTAACATAGGAGCAAATTTAATTGTCCATACTATTTCTAAAATTAGTGACATTGTAGATGTTCAACAATCGAAGCAGGGTACAACCTATGCTCAAAAAATTTTAAAGAATGAAACTTTGATAGATTGGCGGCAGCCGGCTGTAGAAATAGATAGGGTAATTCGTGCAATGTCTCCTTGGCCAGGGGCTTGGTTTTATATAAATGGTGAGCGCCTTAAGCTCTTGGGTAGTTATACGAGAAACATAGAGGCGGATCCTGGAGAAATTTTAGATGGTTTCACGGTGGCTTGTGGGGCTGGAGCTGTGTCGATTACCTCCGTTCAAAAACCTGGAAAACGGGTTGTAACTACTAAAGAGTTTTTAATGGGGAACAGTCTACCAAAAAAATTACTTTAGAATAACTTTTTTTATTTTTACTAATTACAATTTCAAGAATTATTGGTTAATTTTGAAAAGGGGCCATGCCTAATCTAGCAAGTAAATCTGCACGCTCATTTTCTTCGTTTCCAGCGTGCCCCTTTACCCATTCCCAGGTTACTTGGTGTGGTTGCCTGGCTTCGTCCAATTCTCTCCAAAGATCTTCATTTTTTACAGGTTTTTTTGATGCAGTTTTCCAACCTTTTGATTTCCAAGATGACAACCATTTTGAGATACCATCTTTAACATAAACACTATCTGTATAGATTGTTATTGTTGAAGGCCGTTCCAGTGCGTTTAATGCATTTATAGCTGCCGTTAACTCCATTCGGTTGTTTGTAGTATACTCTTCCCCTCCATTTAACTCTATCTTTTTTAGTATGATTTGGTCCTTTGTAGCTGTTATTATAACCCCCCAACCACCGGGCCCAGGGTTTCCTGAGCAAGCTCCATCAGTATAGGCACAAATAAACATTAGACAGATATACCAACTAAAAGTAATATCACTACCATAAGAGTCATGGGAACGCGTAAACTTAGCCACCATTGTGGTGCAAGTTTCTCTTTCCAGTGATGGACGTCAAATAATAGGATTCCCAAAAAGCCAATTAACAGTAAAACCAATGATAATTTAATATTGTGACTCACAGAAAAAAAGTGCTCTGGTATTATTAAGAACACTAATAAAGTTGGAATTACACTAGATAAATATGCCTTTACAGATACTATCCCTGAGCTTTTTGTAGCAAACCCCCAATGAGTTCCTGCCATAAAGCTAAGTATTGTGGCTCCATATGCAAGTAATAACTTATCGAGCTCAGAATTATTTAATAAAAAGGGTTGCTGTTTTGCGCTGCCGAGTTGTGTTATTTGAAATACTGAGAAAATAAAGAAAGGAATTAAGCCTAAACAACTCAATATTAATGCTGGCTTGGGAATATTTTTCACGAAAATTCTCTAAGGATTTTAGGCACCTTAAATTCAATGTTTTCGATGGCAGTCTCAACTAACTCTACAGTGGTATCATAACGTTCCCTAAACGCAGCTATAACTTCGTTAATGAGTTCATCAGGAGCGGAAGCTCCAGCAGTTAAACCTATGGAAGTAACATCTTTAAGTTTTACCCAATCAATTTCTGTAGCCCTTTGAATTAGACAGGCATACGAGCATCCCGCTTTTAAGCCTACTTCTACTAAACGATTAGAGTTTGACGAATTAGGGGCACCAATCACTAGCATAGTCTTTGTCTTAGACGACATTACCTTGACTGCAGTTTGTCTGTTAGTAGTAGCATAACATATATCTTCTTTATGGGGACCAATAATATTTGGAAATCTTTTTTTGAGGGCTGTTATGATCTCTATAGTGTCATCAACAGATAGAGTTGTTTGAGTGATAAATGCTAAAAGATTTTCATCTCTAGGTACAATTTTTTGTACATCACTAACCGTTTCTATCAAGAGTACTTCACCAGCTGGAAGCTGGCCCATTGTTCCAATAGTTTCGGGATGACCTTCATGTCCTATCATAATCATCTGGCGACCATTTGAAAAATGTCGTTCAGCTTCATTATGAACCTTTGAAACTAGCGGGCATGTAGCATCTACATAAATCATTTTTCTATTAACTGCGGCTTGCTCTACTGATTTAGGCACACCGTGAGCAGAAAAAATAACTGGTCGATCACTGGGGCAGTCATTTAGGTCTTCAATGAATATTGCTCCCTTGGACCTGAGCTGATCTACGACAAATTTATTATGCACGATTTCATGACGAACATAAATTGGTGCGCCCCATTTTTGAATCGCTAGTTCGACCATTTTAATAGCTCTATCTACTCCAGCACAAAAACCTCTTGGTGCGGCCAGATAAAGTTTTAATTTAGGTTTTAACAACTTAACCTCTCCATTTTTACTATACTAATAGACTATTTTTAAGAAATTTATTGTAGTATTATTGTCTCTTCAATATTAATGAACTCTCAAAATGCATATATAATAAAAATTAAAAAAGTAAGTGTTCGAACCAAATCATTTTTAATGTTTATAGGGAATATTTTTTGTCAAACTGTTTCAAGAAAGCATTTGTAGCATTTGGAGGTAATGTTGTGTCTTCCGTTGGGACGCCAAAGGAAACTATTACAGCGGCTCTAAGGGAGCTTGAATGTGATTCGTTAGAGATTTTAAAAATAAGTAATTTTTATTCTACACCAGCTTTTCCTTTAGGAAGTGGTCCAGATTTTGTTAACGCTGTGGCATCTATTCAAACTGATAAAAATGCAGAAGAATTGCTAATGAAGTTTCATAAAGTTGAAAGTATTTTTGATAGGACTAGATTTCATAGATGGGCACCAAGATCAATTGATATAGATCTACTCGCATTTGAAGATCGAATATACCCATCTAAGAGTGAGTTCCTAAAGTGGTCAAATTTAACAATAACAGAGCAAATCGCAAGAGTTCCCACTCAACTAATACTACCTCATCCACGTATTCAGGATAGGGCTTTTGTTCTCATACCTTTTGTGGATGTTTCAGAAAACTGGGTTCACCCAGTTTTTAAAAAGAGTTTAAACCAAATGCTTGGAGCTCTTAAGCCAATAGATAAGGAAAGAATTTATCAAATTTAATTAATCTTACCTTAATTTTCTGGTTGTATTTTTTGTTTTAAAAGATTAGTGCGAATGCTCAGATCCCTTTAATTAAACTGGAGTGTGCTATGGCTCGTGTTACCGTAGAAGATTGTGTCGATAAAGTACCAAATAGATTTGACTTAGTTTTACTTGCGGCTCATCGTGCACGCGAGATATCTACTGGATCTGCTATCACTGTGATAAGGGATAATGATAAGAACCCTGTTGTCAGCCTTAGAGAGATAGCAGACGAAACTCAGTCAGCTGATGAATTAAGAGAAAGACTAATTGAGAGCAATCAGATTCAGATTGAGGTAGACGAACCGGAAGAAGATGAAATGGCTTTGTTAATGGGTATCGAGGATGATGTGGTCGCTGACGACGATATGTCTGAAGAAAAAATTCTTCGTGCTTTAATGGAAGCTCAATCAGAAGATTAGGGTTATAGTAAACATGTGGTGGATTTTTTATGATTGAAGCCAAAGAACTAATACGCTTGGTTAAAGTCTATAATCCAAAAACTAATCATAAACTAATAAATAAAGCTTTTGAATACTCAAGAATTATGCACACAGGACAATCGCGTCGTTCGGGTGAGCCATATTTTTCTCACCCTGTAGCTGTTGCAGCAATTCTTACTGAGCAACGACTTGATGACGCATCTATAGTGACAGCTTTATTACATGATACCCTGGAGGATACGAAGTCTACTTTCTCTGAAGTAGAGAAAGGCTTTGGTTCTGAAGTTGCAGGTTTGGTAGAGGGAGTAACAAAGCTAACTAACCTTCAGCTGAATTCAACAGAAACTAAGCAGGCTGAGAACTTTCGCAAACTTTTTATGGCTATGTCTAAAGATTTAAGAGTTATCTTAGTAAAACTAGCTGATAGATTACATAATATGCGAACTATCAAGCATATGAGTCCAGAAAAACAGGTAAAAAAATCCAGAGAAACAATGGATATTTTTGCACCATTAGCTGGAAGAATCGGAATGCACTGGATGAGAGAAGAGTTGGAGGATCTCGCTTTTAGGGTTTTAAATCCAGATGCGCGGAACTCTATAATTCGTCGTTTTATCACCTTACAAAAAGAAACTGGAAGTGTTGTTCCAAAGATTACAAAAGATATAAGAACAGAACTATCAAAATCTGAGCTAAATAGTGACGTTTATGGTAGGGCTAAAAAACCTTATTCTATATGGCGGAAGATGGAAGAAAAAAAACAGGGTTTTTCACAGTTATCAGATATTTATGGTTTTCGAATAATCACGGATAAAGAAAATGATTGTTACAAGGCCTTAGGTGTAATCCATCAGAGATGGACGGCCGTTCCTGGGCGATTTAAAGACTATATTAGTCAGCCGAAATCTAACGGGTATCATTCCATCCATACTACTGTTTCTGGGCGTGATGGCACGCAAGTAGAAGTTCAAATCCGAACTAGGGAAATGAATGACGTTGCAGAAACTGGAGTGGCAGCACATTGGGCCTTCCGAGACGGTATTAGAGTAGAGAATCCATTCACATTGGACCCTTCTAGCTGGGTTTCTGCTATGAATGAGCGCATAGAACAAGCCGATGATCATGACGAGTTTCTTGAGCACGTAAAATTAGAAATGTACACTGATCAAGTATTTTGCTTCACTCCTAAAGGAGAGGTAGTCAAGTTACCTCGAGGCGCAACGCCTTTAGATTTTGCCTATGCTATCCATACAAGAATTGGGCATTCGTGTGTGGGAGCAAAAGTTAATGGAATAAGAGTGCCTTTGTGGACAAGGCTCCGTAATGGTCAATCAGTTGATATTGTTACGGCAGATGGTCAAAAACCTCAACCAACTTGGAAAGACATTGTTGTTACTGGTCGTGCTAAAGCGGCAATAAGAAGGTCTTTAAGGGAAGAGCATCGCGATCGATTTGTAAAGTTGGGTAGGGAGCTTGTAAGAGCGGCCTTTGAACACATTGGGAAGAGATCAACAGAGAAAGCTTTATCCATAGCTGCTAAGGAATTGAATTTGCAGGATGCAACTAGCTTACTGGAATTAGTTGGTTCCACGGAGTTATCTTCTAAAGATGTTGTGAATGCTATCTATCCTGATTTAGTTGAAAAATCGAGGCTTGATGGACCGTATTCTAAACGTTCTGTTATAGGTTTACCAAAAGGTGTTCAAATAAAGAGGTCGCGTTGTTGCCTTCCCTTGCCTGGAGAGAGAATTGTTGGGATTAAACATCGAGGTGATGGTGTTTTCGTCCATTCTATCGATTGTGGTTCACTTGTTGAGATTGATAGCGACTCAGATCGCTGGGTTGATGTCCATTGGGACACAGGAAAACATCTAGCGACAAATACAGTCACCCTTAACTTGACAATAGTAAACGATTCTGGAGTTTTAGGCAGGCTTTGTACCTTAATTGGAGAGCAAAGAGCAAATATTTCAGATTTACATTTTCTAGATAGGAAACCTGATTATTTCCGTATTTTGGTGGACGTGGATGTTAGTGACTCTGAGCATTTGCATACTATCATGGTAGCCATTGAAGCTGATAGCTATGTTGCTGCTTTAGAGAGGCATAAAGACGTTGAGTTGAAACCCAAATAAAGTAATGAAGATCTAGTAGCTTACGGAGAATTTGTCGAAAGTGTTTAAACGAAGAACATCAAAAACATGGTTGCTATGGTTATGGCATTTTCTTTGGCCGAATGGTGGTTGGAGTCGTAGGTTTGAGTATGTTAAATATAGAATTAAAAGGCTTCCTGACTCCCCAAAGAGAATATCTCTTGGTATCGCCGCTGGTGTATTTGCTTCGTTTACACCACTTTATGGGTTCCATTTTTTTGTTGCTATAATTCTTGCCAAATTAATTAGAGGAAATATGTTAGCAGCTTTAACGGGTACTTTCTTTGGTAACCCCTTAACTTATGTACCTATAGGGGTAATTTCATTAAATTTTGGTTGTTTTATCTTAGGAATTGATCAGTTGGCACCAGATAAAATAATTGAAATATTTATTGGTGCTTGGAGTGATTTTGGTCAAAATTTAGTAGCCATGATTCTACATCAACCAACAACATGGCAAAAACTAGGATTATTCATAAATGAGGTATTTTTGCCTTATTCAATAGGATGTATAATTCCGGGCTTAGTAACGGCTGTGATTTGTTATTATATTAGTTTTCCCTTGATCTTTGCTTTCAAAAACAGATCAAAGGGTATCCTTATTAAAAAACTCTCAAAATATCGAAAAAAAGGTCCTTAATTATTGTTTAACCCAGCTCTTTGTTTGTTTTTAATATTTTGAATAAATAGTAGAGAGGTGAGTAAGGTTTATTATATTATTTACCAGTAAGGTTGACGTGCAAATGTTTTGAGATCAATGATATCGGATAAAAACACATTCGAACTATTCTAACTAAATGTTAATACTTAAATAAGAGAGAGCAATGGATAAACACAGATTACGTCTTGGAGTAAATATCGATCACGTTGCAACCGTAAGGAATGCACGTGGAGGGTGCAATCCTGACCCACTCAGGGCAGCAAAAATAGCCGAACTCTCTGGAGCAGATGGTATCACAGCGCATCTTAGAGAGGATCGACGCCATATTACAGATTCGGATATTGATGCGTTAGTCGAACATCTTAAAATACCATTAAATTTTGAGATGGCAGCAACAGATGAAATGCAAAAAATAGCACTTAAGTATAAACCTCACGCAGTCTGTCTTGTTCCAGAGAAACGGGAAGAAAGGACTACCGAGGGTGGTCTAGAGGTTTCTAAAGAGGAAAACAGGCTTGCACATTTTATTGCTCCCTTAAATGAGGTGGGGTGTAGGGTGTCTATCTTTATTGCGGCAGACCAGTCACAAATTGAATCTGCAGCTAGAATAGGCGCTTCAGTTGTGGAACTCCATACAGGAGCATATTGTGATGCTTATGCAGAAGACCTTCATACTAAAGCAAAACTAGAATTAAAGAGTTTGAAAGAAATGGCAACTTTCGCTAAATCGTTAGGGTTAGAAGTTCATGCCGGACATGGATTAACTTATGATACAGTGAAGGCAGTAGCTGTGATACCTGAGTTAGTAGAGTTAAATATTGGTCATTTCTTAGTTGGGGAAGCAATTTTTAAGGGATTAGATACAGCAATTAGCGAAATGAGGATACTGATGGATAGTGCTCGACAAAATGTTGAAGTAGAAAGCTTAGGCTAAGATTTTGGATAGTTTACTGTGATTATTGGAATTGGAACTGACTTAGCAAATATTGATCGTATAGAGGCGACACTAAAGCGTTTTGGAGATCGGTTCAGAAATAGAGTGTTTACAGAGCTAGAAAAATCTAAGGCAAAATCGCGTCCAGACGAAGCTAGTACATTGGCAAAACGATGGGCAGCAAAAGAAGCTTGCTCTAAGGCTTTAGGGACGGGGTTGAGGATGGGTATTTCATGGAGAGATATGGGAGTAATAAATCTTAATACCGGTCAACCTGTTATGGAACTAACTGGATGGGCTGAAAAAAGGCTTAATAGTATGACACCAAAGGGCCACAAGGCATTTGTCCATGTGTCATTGACTGATGATCATCCGTGGGCTCAGGCGTTTGTACTCATTGAATCCATACCAAGAATTGGTTGACTTAAGTCACTGTAGCCCGCATCTAGCTGTTAAAGATTTAAGAGAGTGAGAGATGGCAAGTAAAATTGAAAAAAAAGATGGTATAGTGGAGACTATTAAAACAATAGTGTACGCTTTATTAATCGCAGGTGTTTTTCGAAGCCTTTTTTTCCAACCTTTTTGGATCCCTTCTGGTTCTATGAAAGATACTCTTTTAGTTGGTGATTTTCTATTTGTTAATAAAATGGTCTATGGTTACTCAAAATATTCTTGTCCTTTTAATATTTGCCCTATTTCTGGTAGAATTTTTGCTAAAGATCCTTCTCGAGGAGATGTCGTAGTTTTTAGGCATCCGATAAGTGGACAGGACTATATTAAACGTCTGATTGGTTTGCCTGGTGATACCATTCAAGTAAAAGATGGTATCATTTTCTTAAATGGTAATGAACAAAAGCAAGTGGGTAATGGATACTTTGAAGAGACCTATGAGCGACAAGGTTCAATGGGGGGGTATCCTGCTTGCTCTAATAACACCTCTCAAACAGGCGCAGTATGTAAGAAAGAGAAGTTTTCGGAGTCTTTGAAAGGCAGCCCAGAGCATTATGTTTTAAATATCCGAGATGGGTTGTCTGGAGATAATACACAAGCGTTTAACGTACCAGTGGGGCATTTCTTTTTTATGGGTGATAATAGAGATAATTCTGTAGATTCTAGATTTATGCAACAGCGGGGTGGGGTAGGCTTTGTTCCATTTCAAAATCTTTTAGGACGAGCAGATCGGATATTGTTTTCATCAGCAGGAAAAAAGATGCTTTATTTTTGGACCTGGCGAAAAGAACGATTTTTTAAAGCAGTCTACTAATATAGAATAAACTTTCATGTTATAGGTAAATGTCGGCTTAATAGTAAATAAGAATAAATTATGATCTATGATATAATTACCAATAAATAATATATGTCCATAGTACTGTGCTAATGATTAAGGGAAACCTATGAAATTATCCTCTGAATTGAGTGCTTTTTCTAAGCGGATAAAATATTCTTTCAACAAGCCAGAACTGTTAGTGAGAGCACTTACTCATAGTTCGTTTTCTTCCGCTACTAGACCTGACAATCAGAGGTTAGAGTTCCTTGGGGATCGTGTCCTTGGGCTGGTAATAGCGCAAACACTCTTGGAGAAAGATATCAGTGCGTCAGAGGGTGTGTTGGCTCCTAGATTTAACGCTATGGTCAGAAAGGAGACTTGTGCTGAAATTGCTCGTGAAATCAATTTAGGTGAAGTTTTGAAACTTGGGAATTCAGAAATGGCGTCTGGTGGGCGGAAAAAACAAGCTATATTGGGAGATACAATGGAGGCCTTGATCGCTGCCATTTATCTCGATGGCGGATTTGTCGTGGTGAGTGAGTTTATTACTCAGTTATGGGGAGATCGAATAAATAAGGTAGAGCATGATGCCAGAGATCCAAAGACTTCCCTTCAAGAGTTAGTTCAGGGCTGGGGGCAGAGCCCACCAATTTACTCTGTGGTAGAACGTTCAGGGCCAGACCATGATCCAATTTTTAAAGTTTCTGTTCTGGTTACTTCTGGAGAGAGTGGAGAAGGAATTTCTAAATCAAAAAGATTAGCTGAGCAGGTTGCTGCTAAGAATTTACTTGAAAGGATTAAAGGTGAGTAAAAAAAGAGCAGGGTTTGTGGCATTAATTGGTGAACCAAATGTTGGAAAGTCAACATTATTAAATCGAATGGTTGGTTCAAAAATTTCCATTGTTACTCATAAAGTGCAAACAACAAGGGGAAGAATTCGAGGTGTGGCTATTGAAGGAGACACACAAATTGTATTTGTTGATACTCCGGGTCTTTTTAAAACAAAACGGCGGTTAGATCGTGCAATGGTTGCTTCAGCTTGGAGTGGAGCAAGTGATGCGGATGTAGTAGCCTTGTTGATCGAAGCTCATAAGGGAATTACTGAAACAGTAAGAAAAATAATTGAGGAGATGGATGGAAAAGTACAGTCTAAGCATGTTATTTTAGTTATAAATAAGATTGATCGTACTAGTCCTGAAAAATTACTTAGCATCACGAAGGAATTAAATGAGATATTCAATTTCGAGCAAACCTTTATGATTTCGGCGGAGAAGGGTCACGGAGTTGATAAGCTAAGGCTGTGGTTGGCTAGTATACTTCCTCACGGGCCTTGGTTGTATCCAGAAGAGCAGATAGCGGATTTACCTTTGCGGGTTATTGCTTCTGAGATTACTAGAGAAAAACTTATTCTTAGACTTCACCAAGAGTTACCTTATCAACTTACTGTTGAAACAGAGCGATGGGAAGAAAGACCTGATGGTTCTGTATTAATAGAGCAGATTATCTATGTTGTTAGAGATGGGCATAAGGGAATTATTTTGGGCAACAAAGGCACCACTATTAAGTCTATTGGACAGGACGCCAGAGTGGATCTCGTTGAGTTCTTAGGCCTTACCGTTCATTTATTACTTAAAGTAAAAGTTCGACCTAACTGGCAAGAAGAAAAAGCCAGATATACTGAAATGGGTCTAAGATATAATGATGGAAATGTATGATTAGGTTAACCTCTGAACTATGGGCTCATAGTTATATTACCAGGCTTAGATTGAAAGGGATTCCTTCGTTTGTTACACAAAAAGGTGATCTGAATGCAGGAACAGTTTTTGTTAAATTAAATACGTTAGATGGCTTAGCCACAGCATATCAAAGATCTTTTGATTTGGCTTCTGACAGTAGATCTTGGGTAATATTGCATGAGGGTATTGAGTTAGAGGTTGATAAGAAACTGGACAAGCAAAAAGAATATGATCCTGACATATGGGTCATTGAAGTCGAGGACAAGCAAGGCAGACATTTGCTTAATGAGCCAGGACTCAGTGATTGATGGAATGGAGTGCAGAAGGTTTATTATTGGGTGTGCGGAATTTAGGAGAAACATCCACTATTATCGAAGTTTTTACTCGAGAATACGGAGTTTATTATGGTGTTGTCAGAGGTGGAAAATCTAAGAAAATTGCACCAACCTTACAACCCGGTGCTCAGCTGGATGTTACATGGAGAGCAAGGTTAGAAAATCACCTCGGTGTGTTTAATGCGGAACTGTTAAGTTCAAGGTTTTCAATGGTATTAAATCAGCGAGATTCTTTAGCTGGATTAAACTCTATTTGTAGCCTTTTGAGGTTTTCGTTACCTGAAAGGGATCCTCATCCAGTGCTATACGATCGCACAATTTATCTTCTGGATATGTTAACTAATAACTCAAACTGGCCTTTCCTCTACATGAAATGGGAGCTGGCTTTACTACAGGATATGGGGTTTGGGCTTGACTTAGATCGGTGTGCTGTAACAAATCAGACTGACAATTTACAATATATCTCACCAAAGTCCGGCCGTGCCGTGTCAAAAAAAGCTGCAGGAAAGTGGGCCGATAAGTTACTGCCCCTGCCTGCTTGTCTTACAGACATTGATAAGAGTTCTGATGCAAACTTAGAAGACGGATTTAAGGTTACAGGGTATTTTTTAAAGAATTGGTTGGCTCCCTTGATGAATGATAAGCCTCTCCCAGCATCTAGGGAAAGACTTTTGGATACTCTCAGGCGTAAAGGGGAATTATGAGATATTTGAAGCTAAATTTGTATGATTAATTGAATTTGATAATATTCGCCTAGATATAACGTTCGCTTGAACCTCTGCCGTGCCTTCAAAAATATTAATAATCCTTGCGTCGCACAGAAGACGGCTTGCTGGGTGCTCTATAGCATACCCATGGCTTCCATGAATTTGAAGCGCGTTATCAGCAGCTGACCAGGCTACTCTGGCAGAAAGTAGCTTTGCCATACCTGCTTCCAAGTCACATCTTTTATTATTATCTTTTTGCTCAGCAGCATAATAAGTCAGTTGTCTGCTCACCATTAGTTCAACTACCATCATAGCTAGTTTATTATATACTCTAGGAAACTCTATTATTTTTTTCCCAAATTGATGCCGATCATTAGCGTATTTCATAGCTAGTTCACAAGCCGATTGTGTGATGCCAATAGCCCTGGATGCGGTCTGTATTCTGGCAGATTCAAATGTTTGCATAAGTTGATTGAAGCCAAAACCTTCTTTTTGACCAAGTAAATTTTCTTCTGGTACGTAAAACCCATCAAAAGCAAGTTCAAATTCTTTCATACCCCTATAACCTATTACTTGAATTTCTCCCCCAGTAAGTCCCGTATCAGGAAAAAAATTATTATCATGACCAGGTGTTTTCTCAGCTAGAAACATCGATAACCCCTTGTGGTCAGAAAGTGTTCTGCTTGTTCGAGTAAGTACTGTCATCAACTGGGCACGACTTCCATGAGTAATCCAGGTTTTATTTCCAGTTATCTTGTAACCGTTATTAAATTTAATTGCTTTTGTAGTTAGAGAACCGAGATCCGACCCTATATTGGGTTCAGTAAAAACAGCAGCTGGTAAAATTTCTCCATTAGCTATTCTTGGGAGCCATTTTCTTTTTTGATTATCAGTTCCTCCACACAAAATTAATTCAGCTGCTATATCGCTACGAGTTCCTAAACTTCCAACGCCAATGTAACCCCTGGATAATTCTTCAGAGACGACACACAAAGCAATCTTTGACAAACCTAGTCCTCCATACTGTTCGGGAATAGACATTCCAAACACACCAAGATTAGCCATTTCTTGGATAAGGCTCATTGGTATTAATTCATCATTAAGATGCCAAGCTTGGGCAAATGGGTCTACTTTTTCGATAGTAAAACGTCTGAATTGATCCCGAATCATATTTAATTCAGAAGTTAAGCCAGTATCACCTGTTAACTCATTTTTAGAAAATTCAGATAAGTTTGAAATTAGAAACTTTTTACAATCTTGCGACGCACCCAAATTAATTAACTTTTCGATATAAGGGTTTTTGAACAAAGGTTGGTTTTCAGCGTCAATTCCGACATCATTTAACCTTACTATTTCACCTTGGGAAATAGGTATGCCACCTTTGATTTGTGCTAGATACTCGCTAAAGGCTATTTGATGGATTATAGTTTCAATTTTTCCTAAACGATTCTCCAACTTCAATTGCAAAGACCATTTTTGCATACGCTCTAGGGCCATATAGTACGTGCATAACCATGCTAAGCTATGATTGAAAGTTTGATGTTCCTCTACGAATTTTTTTTCTGAAGTTTGATTTTCTACGTATTTAGACACACAGGTTATTTTAACTTTATCTATGATTGCAGAAAGTTCTGTTACTGCAACTTCGGTGATTGCTAAAAGATTGGGAATTAATAAAGTTTTATACAAAGAACTTTCTGACGCCACTTAATTACCTTTCAATGTATGGTTTTTTGTTTGTAATTATAATTCTTGTAAAATTTAAGGTTACTTTAAAGCAATGTCACAAACATCTGCTTCTACATGAGGTAAATATTGTTCAAAGTTCTTATTAAACATTGTTAAGAGTTTTTGCACCTGAGCATCGTAGGCATCTTTATTTGTCCATGTATCACGCGGATTGAGTAACTTATCGGGTACTCCGTTGACAGATTCTGGGACTTCAAAACCAAAGAATTTATCAACACGATAGTTTACTGAACCTAGTGACCCATCAAGAGCAGCAGATAGAAGAGCTCTGGTGGCTTGGATAGGCATTCGTGAGCCAGTTCCATACTGCCCCCCAGTCCACCCGGTATTTACAAGCCAACATTGCACCCGGTTATCAGTAATTTTTTGTCGTAGAAGGTTGCCGTAAACCTCTGGTCTTCTTGGCATAAAAGGTGCTCCAAAACATGTTGAAAAAGTTGGTTGTGGCTCGTTTATGCCACTTTCAGTTCCAGCCACTTTTGAAGTAAATCCTGACAAAAAGTGATAAATTGCCTGAGCAGTTGAAAGTCTTGCTATTGGTGGTAAAACTCCAAAAGCGTCACAAGTTAGCATAATTATATTTTTAGGGTGACTTGCTAATGAATTTTTGGAAGCATTAGCTATGTAGTCTAATGGGTATGCGCAACGCATATTGGCACTTATACTGTCATCGTGAAAGTCTAACTCTTTGGTAACCGGATCATACACCATATTCTCGATTACAGTTGCAAATTTTTTGGTAGTAGCAAAAATTTCTGGTTCAGCTTTAGGGTCAAGGTCTATAGTTTTTGCGTAACAGCCACCTTCAAAATTAAATATACCATTATCAGACCAACCATGTTCATCATCCCCTATTAGAGTACGATTAGCGTCTGCTGAAAGTGTTGTCTTTCCTGTGCCAGAAAGTCCAAAAAAGATCGCACTGTCATTTGGGTTATCATGACCATGATTTGCTGAGCAGTGCATAGGCATAATACCTTTTTCAGGTAACAAGAAATTTAATAAAGAAAAAACTGACTTTTTATTTTCACCAGCATACTCTGTTCCACCAATTAGGATTAACTTTTTGTCAAAGTTTATTGCTATAATAACATCAGAACGGCAGCCATGGTTTTTGGGGTTTGCATGAAATTTAGGGCAATTAATTATTGTGTATTGGGGATCAAATCTTACTAACTCACTTAAATTAGGCCTTCTTAACATATGCCTAATAAATAAACCGTGCCAGGCGAGCTCTGTAACTAATCGGACATCGAGCCTATGCTCAGGGTCAGCTCCAGCGTATAAATCATGAACAAAATAATCCCTATCTTTCATATGAGCAAGCATATCTTGATAGAGTATTTCAAAGCTTTCTGATGTCATGGGTGCATTGTTTTCCCACCATACTGAATTTTCATTACCTTCTGTTTTTACAATAAACTTATCATTAGGTGATCTGCCACTGTGTTTTCCGGTAGTGACTAATAGGGTGCCACCATTTCCTAGCTCACCTTCTTCTCTTCGGACCGCTTCTTGGATTAAACCTGGCTCCATTAAGTTATAAAACACATTGTTTAGGTCTTTAATTCCCTGAGACTCAATTGTTTTCTCAGGGTTGAATGTTCCGTGGTTCATCTAATGTCCTTAGTACTTTTAAATTTTACTTTATTAATAGTTGGTTATTATGTTTATTTTTTAAGATAGAAACCTGTAGAGCTTATTTTTAATATATATAGTGCCATATCAAAATGAAATACCTCATCTGTCAACTGTTAGTCTCCAACATTAGGCTGAATTGTCGCAAGTGGATATAGTAATATTTTAATCGTATATGGCAAGCTTATTTAATGATGAAATTGGGGTGACTTTTAAGGGTATAGTGGGCAAATACTAGGCATGTAGATAAAGTGGTCTAAAATCAATTAAAGTGTATTTTAAAAGTAATAATTTTTAACGAGATGGTTGCGGTGGGTTTCTACTATAATCATAAAACCCTTTACCAGTCTTTTTCCCAAGCCAACCTGCTTCCACATATTTAGTTAGTAATGGACAGGGCCTGTACTTTGTATCGGCTAACCCGTCATGTAACACTGTCATAATAGATAGGCAGGTATCCAAGCCAATGAAGTCAGCAAGTTCAAGTGGACCCATTGGATGATTTGCACCGAGACGCATAGATTCATCAATTGATTTAATTGAGCCTATACCTTCAAAAAGTGTGTAAATTGCTTCGTTTATCATTGGCATCAATACTCTATTTACAATAAATCCAGGGAAATCCTCTGCTTGAGCAGCAGTTTTTCCTAATTTTTTTACTACCGATAGACATGAATCATAAGTTTCTTGATTAGTTGCAATTCCCCTAATAAGTTCAACTAACTGCATTAAAGGCACTGGATTCATAAAATGAAACCCCATAAACTTTTCTGGGCGATCAGTTCTCGACGCAAGTCTTGTTATGGAAATTGATGATGTATTTGAAGTCAGGATTGTATCTTCTTTGAGGTATGGCGTTAGGCTTTCAAAGATAAGTGTTTTAACGACTTCATCTTCAGTTACAGCTTCTATGATAAGATCTGCTCCAGCCACGGTCTCTAATTTTGTAACTGGTTTTAAGTTATCTAAAGCCTCATCACATGAACTTAATGAAATCCTACCATCTCTAACTTGACGTCTTAAACTTGTAACTATTTTTTCTACATTGGTTTCTAATACTTCCTTTGAGATATCAGCAAGTATTACTTTATAACCTACCATAGCCATTGATTGGGCAATTCCACGACCCATTTGTCCTGATCCAACTATCCCAATAGTTTTAATTATCATTTAATATTCTTTCACTTTTACAACTTTGGAGTTGCAAATAAGTTGGTAGAATTAAAGTTTTTCAATTAGCTCTGGCACAAGTTCAAAAAGATCTCCGACTAAGCCATAATCAGCTACTTGGAATATAGGCGCTTCTTCGTCTTTGTTAATTGCAACAATTACTTTTGAGTCCTTCATCCCTGCAAGGTGTTGAATGGCTCCTGAAATGCCAACAGCAATATAAAGATCTGGTGCCACAACCTTTCCTGTTTGGCCAACTTGCCAATCATTGGGGGCATAACCAGAGTCCACTGCGGCTCTAGATGCTCCGACCGCAGCACCTAGCTTGTCTGCTAGTTTTTCTATTAGGTCAAAATCATCTTTGGAGCCAACCCCTCGACCTCCTGACACTACACTCCCTGCCGATGTTAATTCTGGGCGATCATTAGTTGCTACCATATCTTCCATCCATTGACTCAATTGTTGGCTACTAGATGTTGATATTTTTTCAACCTCAGCCGAGCCATTTTGATCAGTTGCATCAAAGTTAGCCGTTCTAACGGTAATGACTTTTTTTTGATCCGTGGATTGTACTGTTTGTATTGCATTCCCTGCATATATTGGGCGTTCAAAAGTGTCAGGTTCAATGACTGCTGTTATATCTGACATGATCATTGAATCAAGAAGTGCTGCTACCCGTGGTAGTATATTTTTTGCTCCAGCCGTTGATGGGGCAACTATATGACTGAATTTATCTGAAAGTGATATAATCAAATCAGAAAGAGGCTCAGCCAAGTCATGACCAAGGTATGGAGACTCAGCATATAATACTTTTGCAACTCCACTTAGTTTTGCGGCTGACTTTGCAGCATTTTCGGTGTTTTCACCTGCACATAGAATAGTGACATCGCCCATTTTTTTTGCGGCTGTTAGTGCTTTTGCAGTAGCGTCTTCAGCTAATTCACTATTTGATAATTCTGCTATGAGAAGGACTGCCATTTAAATAACTCCTGCTTCTTCTTTAAGTTTTATTAGTAGTTCATCTACGGACCCAACTTTTACACCTGCTTTTCTGGTCTCAGGCTCTCGAGTGTTAATAATAGATAGTCGTGCTGTCAGATCAACTCCGTAGTCTGAAGGGACTTTTTCGTCCAGCTGTTTTCTTTTCGCTTTCATTATATTTGGAAGAGAGGCGTATCTGGGTTGATTCAGCCTTAGATCAACAGTTATAACTGAAGGAAGGGATACTTTTATTGATTGAAGGCCTCCATCCACCTCTCTAGTAACTACTGCTTCTTTTTCCTCAATATTTAATTCAGATACAAATGTTGCTTGGGACCAACCTAAAAGGGCAGATAACATTTGTCCTGTCGCGTTCATGTCATTATCTATTGCTTGCTTACCGCAGAGTACTAGGCCTGCAGCTTCCTCTGTAATAATTTCTTTTAAAAGCTTAGCCACTGTAAGAGGTTCTATGTCTTGATGCACGTCTTCTGATGCAACAACCAATATTGCTCGATCTGCACCCATTGCCAAAGCTGTTCTCAAGGTTTCTTGATTTTGCTTCACTCCGACTGACACGGCAATTACTTCAGAAACCTTTTCTGCTTCCCTTAGTCTAATAGCCTCTTCTACAGCAATCTCGTCAAAAGGGTTCATTGACATTTTGACATTGGTAAGATCGACACCTGATCCATCCGCTTTTACACGGACTTTAACATTATAATCTATGACGCGTTTAACTGGTACTATCACCTTCATTAATGGTAACCCCTTATAATTAACCATGGTTTTTTAACCTAGGTAAGTTTTGTTTACATAATTTTTTTAAAAAAAAATAGGACAAAATCGACGCGTCTTAGGATTATGGCGTCGGATTTAACAACAAAATTAATCAAACAATCTTTAGGACTCATAAATTTAGCGGTTTGCACCAGGGACCCACAATATGTCGTCCTTTCCGTTAGAATTTGCCACCCTTGCTGCCACAAAAAACCAGTCACTAAGCCTATTTAGGTATTGAATTGAGTACGCATTCACTGTCTCGCTCTCAGATAGTTCAACGGTTAAACGTTCTGCTCTCCTTGAGACGGTTCTGCATAAATGTAAATGTGCTGCTAGTTTGGATCCTCCAGGTAAAATGAATGACCTCAAAGGTTCAATATTTTTGTTCATAAGGTCAATTTCAGTTTCCAACCTTTTGACTTGATTGCTAGTCATTCTTAGTGGTTGATATTGAGCTTCGGAGTCCTTCTGGTGATCAGGTCTACACAAATCAGCCCCTAGATCAAAAAGGTCATTTTGGATGACAGCAAGTTGGGTAGATATTAGTGTGCTTTCCGTATATAGTTTAGCAAGACCTACAGTAGCGTTTGTTTCGTCAACAGTTCCGTAAGTGGACACTCGTAAAGAGTGTTTTGCTACTCTATTGCCATCTCCGAGAGAAGTTTCTCCAGAATCCCCTGTTTTTGTATAGATTTTACTTAGTGTGACCATTTAATTAGTTTCCAATGTTTTTGATTAAGACGAATAGTAAAACAAGAATTATCGCAAGAGCTTGGGCCCCTATTCGATAACGCATAATCCTATTAGAGTATTTACGGTTGAATTCGCCACCTTTTGCAAAAGTCCCAATCCCTATCAGTAATATAATTAAGACTACGAGAGCTGCTATTATAACTATAAAGAAAAGTGGATCTTGTACCATTTGAGACCTTTTAATTTTTTTTACTGTTTAACTGATTAAGAATTTTTTCGATAGATAGAGTTAAATTTTTGAAATTAAAAGATCTAACCATTTAGTAGGTAGTATTTTTTTCATATAATACATGAAGTATGTTGGAGTTGTTACAAAGTACCGTGTTTTTGGTTTTGGGCTCTCAATGGCATGAATTACTTTCTTGGAGACAGCGTTTGCTGGTAGTTCAAAGGAATCGAGTCCATTTTCTTTGTATAATCTTGGTATAAGGAACTTTCTATAATCATCGGTCCGATAAGATTGCTCCCATTTAACCCATTTTTCAAATTTGGGTATAGAATTTTTTCTTATCAGAGATGTTATTGGGCCAGGTTCAATTAAAATAACTTTAATATTTGTGTTTATTAGCTCAACTCTTAGTGTGTCAGATAGGCCCTCAATAGCAAATTTTGTTGAGTTGTAAGCTCCTCTAAATGGTAGTGCTACTAAACCTAGTACAGATGAGCAATTAACAATTCTTCCATACCCTTGATCCCTCATTATAGGGATGCTCAAACGAATCAGTTCGTGATAACCAAAAACATTTGTTTGAAAGATATCTTTTAGGGCGCCAGTACTTATGTCTTCTAAGGCACCTGGAGTTGCGAAAGCTCCATTGTTAAATATAGCATCTAGAGTTCCCCCTGTTACTTCAAGACAGCTTTGCAGAGCTGTCTTTATTGTTTTTTCTTTTTGATAATCAAGTAAGAAGCTTTCAATACCTTCATTTTTAAGTTTATTGCAGTCTTTTTGTTTTCTGCAGGTAGCAAAAACTTTCCATCCACGTTTGTGAAGAATTTTCGCAGTAGCGTATCCTATTCCTGAAGAGCAGCCTGTTATTAAAATAGATTTCTTCTGCATTTTTATCCTTTGTTTTGATGGGTGCTTCAGAGAGTTAGTAAAACAGATATATATAGGTTTAAATAGTTAAAGTTTGTATTAAAATTAAGTTATGATAAAGGATTGCTTTACCACAGTAATTACCTTGGATAGACAGCATTTATGGTAGACATTTTTAATGACCCTAATGATCAAACTACAGAAGTTACAGAAACTCTTCGAAGAGCCATAGGGGATCGTTATTTAAAGTACGCATTATCAACAATTATGAATCGGGCTCTGCCTGATGCTCGAGATGGTTTAAAACCTGTACACCGCAGAATTCTTTTTGCGATGCATGAACTTAAACTTTCATCAAGCGGTGGGTTTAGGAAGTCTGCAAAGATCTCTGGAGATGTAATGGGGAATTACCACCCTCACGGTGATCAGGCCATTTATGATGCTTTGGCTCGGTTAGCTCAGGAATTTAGTGTTCGGTATCCGCTTGTTGATGGCCAAGGAAACTTTGGAAATATTGATGGAGATAACCCAGCGGCACCGAGATATACGGAAGCCCGCATGACAAAAGCTGCTGAATTACTTTTGGAGGGGATTTCTGAAGATGCAGTTGACTTTCATGATAATTATGATGGGACTTTGCGAGAGCCGATCGTTTTGCCGGCAACCTTCCCTAACCTTCTGGCGAACGGTTCTAGCGGCATAGCTGTTGGGATGGCGACTAATATTCCACCCCATAATGTAATTGAGTTGTGCTCAGCATGCTTGCATCTAATAAAAGCACCTAATGCTCGAGATGAGACTCTTGCAGACTATATTCCTGGTCCAGATTTTCCTACTGGAGGGATAATAGTTGAGTCCGAAGAGAGTATACTAAATTCTTATAAGGTAGGGCGCGGGTCTGTTAGATTAAGAGCTAAGTGGGTATTAGAAGAATTGCCTAGGGGTCAATGGCAGATAATTGTAACTGAAATCCCATATCAAGTTCAAAAATCTAGACTTATTGAAAAAATAGCTGAACTAATACAGACCAAAAAAGTTCCAGCTCTTGGAGATGTTCGAGACGAATCTGCAGAAGATATAAGAATTGTTCTTGAACCAAGAGTAAAAAATATATCGGCTGAAGCTCTAATGGAAACAATGTTTCGCTATTCAGATTTAGAAATTAGATTTAGTATGAACATGAATGTTCTTATTGATGGCCTAACCCCAAAGGTTTGTTCATTAAAGGAACTATTAAGGGCATTCCTAGACCATCGTCAGGTTGTATTAATTAGAAGGTCTAGATTTAGATTAGAAAAAATTGATCATAGATTAGAAGTTCTGGAAGGTTTTATTGTCGCTTTTCTTAATCTAGATAGGGTCATAGATATTATTAGATACGATGAAGACCCGAAGGGCGCTCTAATGCATGAAGATTGGGGAGATGATTTTACACGAGCTACGTCAGAATTTGATTATATTCCAGTTAATAAAGCTCTGTTAAAGGATTTGTCTCTCAGTGAGTTACAGGCAGATGCAATATTAAATATGCGCCTTAGATCTCTTCGTCGTTTGGAAGAAATAGAGTTACGCAAAGAACGCGATAAACTTATGTTAGAGCGTGTGTCGCTGGAAGACCTTCTTGATAGTGAGGAGTTGCAATGGTTAGCAATAGGAGATCAAATAAAACATACAAAAAAGATATTTTCTGCTGACCCCATAAACTCCAATAGGAAGACAATTTTTGAGAAGAAGAAGGATATTGAAGAGATGTCCTTTGAGGCGATGGTTGAGAAAGAGCCTGTAACCGTTGTGTGCTCAAAGATGGGCTGGGTTAGGTCTATGCGTGGACATATAGAACTTGATCAAGATCTAAAGTTTAAAGATGGTGATGAGAAGGGTTTTATCTTCCATGCAGAATCGACAGATAGAATTTTAATTTTTGGTTCAAATGGAAGATTTTATACTATCCCATGTTCTAACCTGCCTAAAGGGCGGGGAATGGGAGAACCGGTTAGGCTAATAGTCGATCTTCCAAACGATGTGACTATCGTGGATATCTTTGTGCATGACCCAATGAGTAAATTGCTGTTAGTATCAGGTTTAGGCGATGGTTTTATTGTTAGAGAGACGGAGGTTCTTGCCCAGACTAGAAGTGGTAAACAGGTCTTAAATTTACAAGAGAACTCAGTTGCAGTTATCTGTCATCGTATTTGTGGAGATCACGTAGCTGTAGTCAGCACTAATGGAAAACTATTAGTCTTTTCAACTTCAGAGCTCCCTGAAATGAGTCGTGGTAAAGGTGTCCGGTTACAAAAGTATAACTCTTCAAAAGGTCGGCAAGGTTCTTTGGCCTTAGATGGAGGTCTTTCTGATTTGACGACTTTCAATTGGTCTGACGGTCTTTCCTGGAATACTGGTAGTGGAAAAAGTCGAAATCAGGTCGATATGACTACATGGTTATCAAAAAGAGCTGGTGCTGGTCGCAAATCACCGCATGGTTTTCCTAAACAAAATAAATTTTTGTAGAAGTTCAATGTCAGCAAAGTTTTATGTATAATTTGAATATGGCTCTTGATTTTTTTTTTAAAAAATATATCTCGCATCTGGAGTGCTAGAAAGATTTCATAAATCTAAAACGAGATAAGAGGATTTGATAATGGCTAAAGAAAAGTTTCAACGTAATAAACCGCATGTTAACATTGGTACGATCGGTCACGTAGATCATGGTAAGACTACACTAACGGCAGCGATTACAAAGTACTTTGGAGAGTTTCAGGCATATGACTCAATTGATGCTGCGCCGGAAGAGAAGGCACGTGGTATTACGATTTCCACAGCGCATGTTGAGTATGAGACTGAAGCCCGTCATTATGCGCATGTCGATTGTCCTGGTCACGCAGATTATGTTAAGAATATGATCACTGGTGCAGCGCAAATGGATGGAGCTATTTTAGTTGTGAACGCGGCTGATGGTCCAATGCCTCAAACACGTGAACATATTTTGTTGGGTCGACAAGTTGGTATTCCAAAAATGGTTGTGTTTATGAACAAAGTTGATCAAGTGGATGATGATGAATTACTTGAGCTTGTTGAGATGGAAATCCGAGAGCTATTATCTTCATATGAGTACCCTGGTGATGATATCCCTGTTATTTCGGGTTCAGCTTTGGCTGCTATGGAAGGTAGAGACCCTGAAATTGGGGAAGAAAAAATTAAAGAGCTGATGGCAGCTGTAGATGAATATATTCCGACACCTGTCCGAGCAATTGATCAACCGTTTTTGATGCCAATTGAAGATGTGTTTTCAATCTCAGGACGTGGCACTGTTGTTACAGGTCGTATTGAACGTGGTGTTGTCAATGTTGGAGATGAAATTGAGATTGTTGGTATCCGTGATACTACAAAAACAGTTTGCACCGGTGTTGAGATGTTCCGCAAACTTCTAGATTCTGGACAAGCGGGAGATAATGTTGGAGCTTTATTGCGTGGAGTGGATAGAGAAGGGGTCGAACGTGGACAAATTTTATGTAAACCTGGATCAGTAAAACCACACCACAAATTTACAGCTGAAGCGTACATTCTTACAAAAGATGAGGGTGGCCGTCATACGCCATTTTTTGCGAACTACCGTCCTCAGTTTTACTTCCGAACAACTGATGTAACGGGATCAGTTGAGCTTGCGGCGGGTACTGAAATGGTGATGCCTGGAGATAATGTATCATTCAAGGTGGCATTGCTAACTCCGATCGCGATGGAGGATGGATTAAGATTTGCTATCCGTGAAGGCGGTAGAACAGTCGGTGCGGGTGTTGTTTCAAGCATCATCGAGTAAAATTAATAAAAAGGATCAAAAGAGGTTAAGATAATAAATCTCTTAAAATTATTTTCTGATATGCTGCAACTGTTTGCTTGCAAAATTAGATAGTCTTGCTTAAGCACCTTATTTAAATGCAGGGGCTTAGCTCAGTTGGTAGAGCATCGGTCTCCAAAACCGAGGGTCGTGAGTTCGAGTCTCTCAGCCCCTGCCACTAATTAAATTTAGTTTGCTAGTTGCAGATTTAGTGTGAAACGTATAGTCTCAATAAATTAAGTTTAAAATTTAAAAGGTATTAGTATGGCCCTACCAAATCCAGTTCAGTTCATCCAACAAGTAAGAGGAGAGGTGAGTAAAATCGTTTGGCCAACACGTAAAGAGGTAGTTTTAACCACTGTAATGGTGTTTATTCTCGCTTCACTAACGGCGATTTTCTTTTCTTTTGTTGACTTGGGTATAAGGTCTGGACTCAGTACGATTTTTGGTTTGTTTTGATTCTAATTGTTTATTGTGTTTTAAGGACTTGATATTGAATGCATCGACGATTAAAGAGACTTCAACAAGTAGTTTAGCGCGTATTGATTCGAGATGCGCGCCTTTTGGTTTTAAGGTGTAGATATATAAATCTCACTTTTTAAAGTTTTCGCGACACTATGTGTTGGGTTAGTAAGGATCGGTTTAGAATGGCTAAGCGTTGGTACTCAATCAGCGTACTCTCAAATTTCGAAAAGAAAATTGCAGAGTATATTCGACAGGCCGCTGAAGATAAGGGCTTACAAGATGAAATAGAAGAGGTTCTTGTGCCTACAGAAGAGGTAATTGAGATAAGGCGAAATAAAAAAGTTACGGCGGAACGTAGATTTATGCCTGGTTATGTTTTGGTTAAGATGGAGATGTCCGATAAAGGCTATCATTTGATAAACTCTATAAACAGAGTTACTGGTTTCTTGGGTCCTCAGGGAAAACCAATGCCGATGCGTGATGCTGAAGTTAATTTGATATTAAATAGAGTTGAGGAGGGTGCAGAATCACCAAGGTCCACAATAGTATTTGATATTGGGGAGAATGTTAGCGTTACTGATGGACCTTTTGAAGGATTTTCTGGGATGGTTGAAGAAGTTGATTTGGATCAACAGAGGTTGAAGGTAACGGTATCGATATTTGGGCGAGCAACGCCAGTAGAATTAGAGTTCACACAAGTTACTAAGAGCTAGTAATTTGATCCGTGGGAGGCAAGGCAAACGCGTTTGTTGAGCCGTAACCACACAACAGAGTGTTCCGGGCGCGCGTGACCTGGGCAGTTGATAGAGGAGACGCAAGATGGCTAAAAAGATAGTCGGAACGTTAAAATTGCAAGTACCAGCGGGAAAAGCAAACCCGTCCCCACCTGTAGGTCCAGCATTAGGACAAAGGGGCATAAATATTATGGAGTTTTGTAAAGCTTTTAACGCAAAAACCCAAGATTTAGAAGTTGGAGCTCCATGCCCGACGATAATAACTTATTATCAAGACAAATCATTTTCGATGGATATAAAAACACCTCCAGCGTCATATTTACTCAAGAAAGCAGCAAAGCTAGAATCTGGTGCCAAAGAGCCTTCTAAAGAGGTTGTGGGTCATGTGACTGTATCTCAAGTTAGAGAGATCGCAGAAACGAAGATGCAGGATTTGAATGCAAATACTATTGAAGCAGCGATGCAAATAATTCTGGGTTCAGCTCGTTCTATGGGTATAGAGGTAAAGTAAAATGGCGAAATATGGAAAAAGAACAGTAGCGGCTAGAAAAGCATTTGAAGGAAAAACAGATCTAACAGTCGAAGAAGCTGTAAATTTAGTTAAATCTAGTGCTGCGGCAAAATTCGATGAGACTGTTGAAATAGCAGTAAATCTTGGTGTAGATCCAAAGCATGCGGATCAGATGGTCAGGGGAGTTATAAATTTACCCAACGGGACCGGGCGGACTGTAAGAGTAGCAGTTTTTGCGAGAGATGCCAAAGCAGACGAGGCTAAAGCAGCAGGAGCTGACATTGTTGGTGCAGAAGATTTAATGGAAATTGTCCAGAGTGGAAAAGTAGACTTCGATAGATGTATTGCTACACCAGATATGATGCCGATTGTAGGAAGACTAGGTAAAGTTCTTGGCCCAAGGAACCTAATGCCCAACCCTAAAGTTGGGACTGTTACAATGGATGTTGCTACCGCTGTGAAAGCAGCAAAAGGTGGAGAAGTTCAATTTAGGGCCGAAAAGGCAGGAGTGGTGCAAGCTGCGATTGGTAAAGTCTCTTTTGAAGAGGGGGCGCTTGCTGAAAATTTAAGAGCTTTTGTCTCCGCTGTTTTGAGTGCTAAGCCGACTGGGTCCAAAGGAAGTTACATGAAAAAAATAGCTCTTAGTTCCACTATGGGGCCAGGAGTTTCAATTGCAATTGATAGCGCCACAAGCGCTAAGTAGAAATTTTTACCAGCAAGTCTGGTATAAATAGCGAAGACTTGTCTTCGTTCTGTCCGAGATGGAGGGTTAATCTTATGATTAATAATTCCTTTCTGAGATGGGAAACGAACTAGAATTTTCGAGGTTTATTCCTCGGGTGGTTTTGGTGAAGATCCTGTAAAGGACCTTTAAGCGCTGGGAAACCAGCATAAATGAGCCGGAGGCCTAGGCCTCCAAATTTGGAGAGAAACTGTGGATAGAGCACAAAAAGAAAAAGTGGTTAATGAACTTGGCCAAATCTTTGAAAGCTCTGGCGTTGTGGTTGTTAGTCATTACAAAGGCTTGACAGTTGCTGAGATGCAGGATCTGCGTAGGCAAATGAGCCTAGCTGGTGGATCTGTTCGTGTTGCAAAAAATAGGCTCACCAAAATCGCTCTGGAAGGAACGCCTTGTGAAAGCATCGCAGAATATCTTTCTGGAATGACTATTCTTGCTTTTTCTGAAGACCCTGTTGCCGCTGCTAAGGTAATAGATAGCTATGCCAAGACAAACGATAAGTTGTCTATACTTGGTGGAGCTATGGGTAAGAATAATCTAGATGTTGCAGGTGTCAAAGCACTTGCCTCTATGCCTTCACGTGATGAATTAATTTCTTCAATCGTGAGTTGTATAGCCGCTCCTTCAGCGGGCATCGCGGGCGCAATTGGTGGACCTGGTTCTAGCATAGCGAGTATCATAAGCACAATTGAAGAGCGCGCTGAAGCGGCGTGATTTTCAGTCAAAGTGAATAAAGTAAAGAATTAATCAAGCGTTGGAACACAAAATATAGGACGGGAACAGTATAATGGCTGATCTAAAAAAACTTGCTGAAGAGATTGTTGGATTAACACTTCTTGAAGCTCAAGAACTAAAGACTATTCTAAAAGATGAATACGGCATCGAGCCTGCAGCTGGAGGTGCAGTAATGATGGCATCTGCTGGTGGAGGTGATGCTGGTGCTGCGGCTGAGGAGCAAACAGAGTTTACTGTTGTTTTAGTTGCTGCTGGAGCACAAAAAATAAGTGTTATCAAAGAAGTTAGAACTATTACAGGCCTTGGCTTGAAAGAAGCGAAAGACTTAGTTGAAGCGGGTGGATCATCTGTAAAAGAAGGTGTCTCGAAGGAAGAAGCTGAGGAAATCAAAGGAAAGCTAGAGGCTGCTGGGGCAGAAGTAGAGCTCAAGTAAAGACTAGTTTGGCTGGATTTAATTTTAGATTAAATCCAGCTAACTGCTTCTTAGAAAAAGCTTTGTCAGCCTTTTCTAAGGAACAGTTGTTACCCGGGAGTGTGTCATTGGGAATACACACAGGCATTGGGTTAACTACCTTTATCCAAAGGGTGGGTTGTCTTTCCCCGAGACGCCACTTTTGAAGGAATTGAAAGGCTTTCATAGTTATGAAACAAACATTTATTGGAAAAAAAAGAATTAGAAAATACTTCGGTAAGATCCGTGAAGTTTTAGAAATGCCGAATCTGATAGAGGTTCAAAAATCTTCTTACGAGCTTTTTTTAAAGTCTGGTGATCAATTAGAGCCATTAGATGGAGAAGGTATCAAGGGTGTTTTTCAGTCAGTTTTTCCAATAAAAGATTTCAATGAGACTGCAGTTTTAGAGTTTATAAAGTATGAACTCGAAAAGCCTAAGTACGATGTTGAGGAGTGTCAAAGTCGAGATATGACTTATGCGGCACCTCTTAAGGTTACTCTTAGACTTATAGTTTTTGATGTTGATGTTGATACGGGTGCAAGATCTGTTAAGGGTATAAAAGAACAGGATGTGTTTATGGGTGATATGCCACTTATGACACCGAACGGGACTTTTGTGGTTAACGGTACTGAGCGGGTTATAGTTTCTCAAATGCATAGATCTCCAGGTGTGTTTTTTGACCATGACAAAGGCAAAACTCATTCATCAGGTAAGTTACTTTTTACATGTAGAATTATACCTTATCGTGGGAGTTGGTTGGATTTTGAATTCGACGCTAAGGATATTGTCTACGCCAGAATTGATCGGCGTAGAAAGCTTCCTGTGTCTACTTTACTTTTTGCTCTTGGAATGGATCAAGAGTCAATTATGGATGCATACTATAATACGGTCCAGTATGAAAAGGTTGATAAAAATGGATGGAAAACACAGTTTTTCCCCGAAAGGCTACGGGGAACTAAACCTTCTTCGGACTTGATAGATGCCGAAACTGGTAAAGTTGTAGTACCAGCTGGAAAAAAAGTAACTCCTAGGGCAGTCAAGGCATTGATTGATGAAAACAAAGTTAAGAGTATCTTCGTTTCCTTTGAGGATATTATTGGGCGCTTTGTTGCTAGAGACATTATTAATGAGGAGACTGGGGAGATTTGGGCCGAGGCTGGTGATGAGCTGACTTGGGAATTGGATAAAAACAATGAAGTTTCTGGAGGATCTTTAAAGTTACTTCTGGATAATGGTGTGATAGATATACCTGTCTTAGATATCGACAATATAAATGTGGGGCCTTATATCAGAAATACTGTTTTTGCGGATAAAAACTTTGGTCGTGATACAGCTTTAATGGATATTTATAGAGTTATGCGTCCGGGAGAGCCGCCTACGGTAGAGTCTGCCTCTGCTCTGTTTGATAGTCTATTTTTTGATGCTGATCGCTACGATTTAAGTGCTGTTGGCAGGGTTAAAATGAATATGCGATTAAATTTGGATGCACAAGATACTGTCAGAGTGCTACGAAGGGATGATATCGTTTCCTGTGTGAATGCATTGGTCGAGCTCAGAGATGGAAAGGGTGATGTTGATGACATTGATCATTTAGGAAATCGAAGAGTTCGGTCAGTTGGTGAGCTAATGGAAAATCAATATAGTGTTGGGCTTTTGCGTATGGAACGAGCCATACGAGAAAGAATGTCAAGTGTCGAAATTGATACGGTGATGCCTCAGGACTTAATCAACGCAAAACCTGCTGCTGCGGCAGTTCGTGAGTTCTTTGGTTCGTCACAATTATCTCAATTCATGGACCAAACTAACCCTCTTTCGGAAGTAACGCACAAAAGAAGACTTTCGGCGCTTGGACCTGGTGGTTTGACAAGAGAGAGAGCTGGGTTTGAAGTTCGAGATGTACATCCAACGCATTACGGTCGTATGTGTCCAATTGAAACACCAGAGGGACCAAATATTGGTTTAATCAACTCATTAGCGTCCTTCGCGCGAGTTAATAAATACGGTTTTATTGAGACTCCTTACAGAAAAGTAAAGGATGGTCAGGTTACTGACGATGTGGAATATCTCTCAGCCACAGAAGAAATGCGACATACAGTTGCGCAGGCCAACGCAAACTTGGATCAAGACGGTAGGTTCGTAAATGATTTAGTGTCTACTCGGCAGGCTGGCGAATATATGTTACAGTCAAAAGAAAATGTAGATCTAATTGATGTTTCGCCCAAGCAATTAGTTTCGGTGGCTGCTTCACTGATACCATTTCTAGAGAATGACGATGCGAACCGTGCTTTGATGGGTTCTAATATGCAACGTCAGGCGGTTCCGTTACTGCAGGCAGATGCACCTTTCGTAGGTACAGGGATGGAAACAGTTGTAGCAACTGATTCCGGAGCGGCAATTCAGGCATCTAGAGGTGGAGTTATTGATCAAGTTGATGCTACGAGGATCGTTGTAAGGGTTACTGATACCTTAGAATTGGGAGACCCCGGAGTTGATATATACGGTCTTAGAAAATTTCAAAGGAGTAATCAAAATACTTGTATAAATCAAAAACCTTTGGTGAATGTTGGGGATATAGTCGCTAAAGGTGATGTAATAGCAGATGGACCATCTACAGATTTAGGAGAATTAGCACTTGGTAAGAATGTTATAGTCGCCTTTATGCCATGGAATGGTTATAATTATGAGGATTCCATCTTAATTTCTGAGAGAATAGCAAGGGACGATGTATTTACATCTATTCATATAGAGGAGTTTGAGGTTGCTGCGCGGGATACTAAATTAGGCCCTGAAGAGATAACTCGTGATATTCCTAATGTTGGAGAAGAAGCATTAAGAAATCTAGACGAGGCAGGAATAGTATATATCGGTGCCGATGTTGTTCCAGGAGATATACTGGTAGGAAAGATAACACCTAAAGGTGAGAGCCCTATGACACCTGAAGAAAAATTACTTCGGGCTATTTTTGGCGAAAAGGCTTCTGATGTAAGAGATACGTCATTGCGTGTAAAGCCTGGGGATTTTGGAACTGTTGTAGAGGTTCGAGTCTTTAATCGTCATGGTGTTGAAAAGGATGAAAGATCATTGCAGATCGAGAGAGAGGAAGTTGAATATCTAGCTCGAGATAGAGATGATGAAATGGGTATATTAGACAGGAATATTTATGGTCGTTTAGAGGCTCTCTTATTAAATAAAAAAGTCTTAAAAGGGCCTAAAGGCATAACAATTAATGCTAAAGTGACGCCTGAACTTTTGGAAACAATGTCAAAAGGGCAATGGTGGCAACTTGCCTTAGAGAAAGAAAAAGATGCTACTCAGGTGGAAGCTTTAAATTCTCAGTATGAAGAACAAAAGAATGTGCTTGAAGCACGGTTTGAAGATAAAGTTGATAAAGTGAGGCGTGGCGATGATTTAATGCCAGGTGTTATGAAAATGGTAAAAGTATTTGTGGCTGTGAAGCGCAAACTCCAGCCTGGAGATAAAATGGCGGGGAGGCATGGTAATAAAGGAGTTATTTCTAAAGTAGTGCCGATGGAAGACATGCCTTTCTTAGAAGATGGAACGCCAGTAGATTTTTGTTTGAACCCACTTGGTGTTCCGTCAAGGATGAATGTTGGACAGATTTTAGAGACCCACATGGGTTGGGCTGCAAGAGGCCTTGGCCTAAAAATTGATGAGGCGTTAGAGGGCTTTAAACTATCGGGGGATTCATCTAAAGTCAAAGATGCCTTAAAATATGCTTACGGTGATGAAACCTATAGCGATGCTTTTTCAAATATGGATGATCAAAGATTAATTGAAAGTGCTGCGACAGTTAGGAAAGGTGTCCCAATTGCTACCCCTGTTTTTGACGGTGCTAAAGAATCAGATATAAATGATGCTTTGTCTCGAGCCGGATTTGATACTAGCGGACAATCAACATTGTTTGATGGTAGGACAGGAGAACAATTTTCTAGGCAGATCACTGTTGGGGTGAAATACCTCCTTAAGTTACATCACCTTGTGGACGACAAAATTCACGCACGATCGACTGGACCGTACAGTTTAGTTACCCAACAACCTTTGGGTGGAAAAGCGCAGTTTGGTGGTCAAAGGTTCGGGGAGATGGAAGTTTGGGCCTTAGAAGCTTACGGTGCAGCATATACTCTTCAAGAAATGTTGACAGTGAAGTCTGACGACGTGGCAGGGAGAACTAAAGTTTATGAGAGCATAGTTAAAGGTGAGGATAATTTTGAAGCTGGTATACCAGAATCCTTTAATGTTCTTGTAAAAGAAGTTCGTGGGCTTGGCCTAAATATGGAACTCTTAGAATCTGAAGAAGAGCATTAGGTAAAAGTTAAGGTATAACTACCAAGTTAGACGTAAAATTAAAGGATCTAAAATGAATCAGGAAATAACATCAAACCCGTTCAATCCAATTGCAGCGACAAAGACTTTTGATGAAATAAAAGTATCTTTAGCATCACCTGAAAGGATCTTATCTTGGTCTTTTGGCGAAATTAAAAAACCTGAAACTATAAATTATAGGACTTTTAAGCCTGAGCGCGATGGTTTGTTCTGTGCCCGAATTTTTGGACCAATCAAAGACTATGAGTGTCTATGTGGTAAATATAAAAGAATGAAATATCGAGGAGTGGTGTGTGAGAAATGTGGTGTTGAGGTTACTCTCCAAAAAGTAAGGCGAGAAAGAATGGGGCATATAGAGCTTGCTTCACCAGTAGCACATATTTGGTTCCTTAAATCGTTACCCAGCCGTATTGGTTTGATGCTGGATATGACGCTTCGTGACCTTGAGAGAATTCTTTATTTTGAAAATTATGTTGTGATTGAACCTGGTTTGACAGATTTAATATATGGTCAACTATTAAGTGAGGTGGAGTTTCTTGATGCCCAAGACTTATATGGGTTAGATGCTTTTACAGCTAACATAGGTGCTGAGGCTATTAGAGAAATGTTGGCCACAATTGATCTTGAAGGAGAGGCGGATCAACTTAGGGCTGATTTAGCTGTAGCTACAGGAGAGCTAAAGCCAAAAAAAATAATAAAACGGTTAAAGTTAGTTGAAAACTTTTTAGAATCTGGAAATAGACCGGAGTGGATGGTGTTAACAGTAATTCCTGTAATACCCCCTGAGTTGCGGCCTCTTGTACCTCTCGACGGAGGACGGTTTGCGACCTCAGACCTCAATGATCTTTACAGAAGAGTTATAAATCGAAATAATAGATTAAAGCGTTTGATAGAGCTTAGAGCGCCTGACATAATCGTTCGAAACGAAAAACGAATGCTTCAAGAATCTGTCGATGCGTTGTTTGATAATGGTCGACGTGGTAGAACGATTACCGGTGCCAATAAAAGACCCTTAAAATCTTTAAGTGATATGTTGAAAGGTAAACAGGGTAGGTTTAGACAAAACCTTCTTGGGAAGAGAGTGGATTTCTCTGGTAGGTCTGTGATTGTTACGGGACCAGAACTTAAGCTACATCAATGTGGAATTCCTAAAAAAATGGCTCTCGAATTATTCAAGCCATTTATTTATTCTCGATTGGAAGCCAAAGGGCTGTCTTCAACAGTTAAACAAGCTAAGAAACTTGTTGAGAAAGAGAGGCCAGAAGTTTGGGATATTTTAGATGAAGTAATAAGAGAGCATCCAGTACTTTTAAATAGAGCACCAACGCTTCACAGATTAGGAATTCAGGCATTTGAGCCAGTTTTAATCGAAGGAAAAGCTATTCAGCTTCACCCACTAGTTTGCTCCGCTTTTAATGCTGATTTTGATGGTGATCAGATGGCTGTTCACGTTCCATTAAGTCTGGAAGCTCAGTTGGAGGCTAGGGTTCTAATGATGTCAACCAACAATGTACTGTCGCCAGCAAATGGCGCCCCGATCATTGTGCCATCGCAGGATATGGTCTTGGGTTTGTACTACAGTAGTATGGAACGGGTTGGTATGAAGGGAGAAGGGAAGATATTTTCAAGTGTTGATGAAGTCCAACATGCACTTGATGCAGGGGAGGTGCACCTGCATGCAAAAGTTCAAGCTAGACTTCCACAGATTGATAATGAGGGTAAAGAGGTTCTAGTGAGGTTTGAAACAACACCGGGTAGAGTGAGATTGGGAGCTTTACTTCCATTGAATGCTAAAGCTCCATTTGAGTTGGTAAACAGGTTACTTCGTAAGCGTGAAGTGCAGAAAGTTATTGATACAGTTTATCGGTATTGTGGTCAAAAAGAGTCTGTCATTTTCTGCGACCAAATAATGACGATAGGGTTCACAGAGGCATTTAAAGCAGGGATTTCGTTTGGAAAAGACGATATGATAATTCCTGAGAATAAATGGGAAATTGTTGATAAAACTCGTTCTCAAGTTAAAGATTTTGAACAACAATATATGGATGGTCTAATAACGCAGGGTGAGAAGTATAACAAAGTTATTGATGGCTGGTCAAAATGTAATGATCAGGTCACCGACGCCATGATGAAGAGTATCTCAACATTAGAACATAATAAAGATGGTTCAGAGGCTGAACCAAATTCCGTTTACATGATGGCACATTCAGGTGCACGTGGCTCAGTAACACAAATGAAACAATTGGGTGGAATGCGTGGTCTTATGGCCAAACCAAATGGCGAGATTATTGAAACACCTATAATTTCAAATTTTAAAGAGGGTTTGAATGTTTTAGAATATTTCAACTCAACCCACGGCGCAAGAAAAGGTCTGTCGGATACTGCTCTGAAAACAGCAAACTCTGGTTACCTTACGAGAAGACTAGTTGATGTGGCTCAAGATTGTATTGTCCGTCAGACTGATTGTGGAACCAAGGGATACATTACGGCTAGGGCGGCAATTAACGATGGGGAAGTTGTGTCTTCTATAGGTGAGCGTTTACTTGGAAGAGTAGTAGCTGAGGATGTGATTACCCCTGATGTAGGTGATATTCTAGTTGCCCAAGGACAACTGGTTGACGAAAAACAGGCTGACGCAATTGATGCTGCTGATATAGCAACTGTACGAATGCGGAGTGCGTTAACTTGTGAAGCAGAAGACGGTATCTGCGCTATGTGCTACGGTAGAGATCTTGCCAGAGGTATATTAGTGAACTCTGGAGAAGCTGTTGGTATTATCGCAGCTCAATCGATTGGAGAGCCAGGCACTCAGTTGACAATGAGAACCTTCCATATTGGCGGTGTTGCTCAAGGAGGCCAGCAGTCATTCTTGGAGGCAAGTCAAGAGGGAGTTATTTCTTTTTCTAATCCAAGTATCCTTAAGAATAAAGGTGGAGATTCTGTAGTTATGGGGCGTAATATGTCTTTAACTATTACAGATCAAAATGGTGTAGAGCGAGCTACTCACAAGATAGGGTATGGTTCAAAACTGCACGTGAAAGAGCGATCAAAAGTAGTAAGAGGGGACAAACTCTTTGAATGGGATCCCTACACTTTACCAATTATAGCAGAGAAAAAGGGTGTAGCAAAATTTTTAGACTTAGTGAGCGGTATTGCGATAAAAGATGAAACAGATGACGCCACTGGTATGACTCAGAAAATTGTTGTAGATTGGAGGGCTGCTCCAAGGGGTAACGAACTAAAGCCTGAGATAATAATTGAGGATTTAAAGTCTGGAAAGCCTATAATGCTAGATAGCGGCAACCCAGCAGCTTATCCAATGTCGGTGGATGCAGTTTTATCAGTAGAGGATGGTCAAGAAATTTCTGCTGGAGATACAATAGCACGTATCCCAAGAGAGGGAGCAAAAACAAAAGATATCACAGGGGGTCTTCCTCGGGTGGCAGAGTTGTTTGAGGCGAGAAGACCAAAAGATCATGCGATAATTGCAGAAATAGATGGGTACGTCCGCTTCGGTAAAGATTATAAGAATAAGCGTAGAATTACTATAGAGGCTGCGGATGAAGCCAACGAAAACGTTGAGTATATGGTTCCAAAAGGTAAACATATTCCAGTAGTTGAAGGTGACTATGTTCAAAAAGGTGATTATATTATGGATGGACATCCTGTGCCGCATGACATTCTTAAAATATTAGGTATTGAGGCACTGGCAGATTATTTAATTGACGAAGTTCAAGATGTTTATCGACTCCAAGGTGTTAAGATCAATGATAAACATATCGAGGTTATAGTCAGGCAAATGCTTCAAAAGTTTGAAATTTTAGATAGCGGTACTACAACGTTACTAAAAGGAGAAAATGTTGATAAAAACGAACTTGATGCAGCTAATGATAAAGCGGTTCTTAAGGGTGGTAGAGCTGCGATTGCTGAACCAATTTTATTGGGAATAACCAAGGCTTCATTGCAAACTCGAAGCTTTATCTCTGCGGCCTCTTTTCAGGAGACAACGAGAGTCCTAACCGAAGCTGCCACAATGGGTAAAAGAGATAAACTTATAGGATTAAAAGAAAATGTGATTGTAGGGCGACTGATTCCTGCGGGCACGGGTGGAGCTACTCAGGACATGCTTCGTGTATCTCAGGAACGCGATAATATTGTTAGCGAAGCGAGACGAGTCGAAGCAGAAGAAGCTTTGGCGCTTGCTGCGCCTGCTGCGCCCGCTGCGTCTGACACTCTTACTCCTGAAGACGTGTTTTCAGAAACTCCTCAAGACTAGAATACTTACAACAAACAATAAGAAGGGTCTTGCTATTTGCAAGACCCTTTTTTTCAACTGCAGAGACTCAGGATGAATGTTGATAGTGAGAACTTTCGTGGCGCATGGTTGATGGTGTGTTCTATGGTGTTGTATACATTAAATGATGCATGTTTAAAATCAGTAGGGGCAGAGCTACCTGTTTTTCAATCTATATTTATTCGATCTATTTTAGTAGCTATTTTCTTTTTACTTGTCGTTTGGTTTACTGGGGCCTTTAAAAGCTCAATTCCATCTAAAGATATAAAGCTTTTAGTTCTAAGAGCTATCGCTGAAATAGTAAGCACATTCTTTTTTATATCAGCACTGTTTAAAATGCCGATCGCTAACGTGGTTTCTATAGTACAAATACTTCCGTTAACAGTCAGTCTCGGAGCAGTATTTTTTTTACGCGAAAGAATAGGATGGCGTCGTGTTATGGCAATTGTTGTTGGATTTATAGGGGTGTTACTGATAGTAAGGCCAGGAGCTGGAGATTTTAATTTTTATTCAATTTATGCTTTACTAGCAGTTTTCTTTGTCACTCTCCGTGAATTGGTTACACGTCGGTTATCAAAAGAAGTTTCGTCTATTTATGTGGCTACCACTACCGCAGTTTCTGTTTTTATATTCAGTGCTATGGGATCTTTAACCATTACTTGGGTTGCGATTGACCCAATGCAACTTCTAAAATTAATAACGGCTTCTATTTTTCTTACTGGTGGATACCTCTGCGCTGTTTTAGCTATTAGGAATGGAGATATTGGGTTTGTGGCACCTTTCAGATATACCAGCTTAATTGCAGCACTAATCTTAGGTTTAGTTTTTTTTGGTGAATGGCCCGATACTTTGACTATCTTTGGTGCACTTACTATTTTTATTGCTGGAATGTTTTCATTACTTAGGGAAAAGAAAGTACGTTTGCAAAAAAGTAATGGTTAAAATTAGTAAATATTAGGTTAGCTTTTTGGTTAATAATTTTCCTTCGCTTATTTCAAAAATCTGTTTAGAAAGTAATTAGTGCCTAAAACAACAAAGTAGTAAATAAATCTTTTAATTGATCAACTGCTGTTGACACGTGAACAGAGTCCTTCTAAAACGCCCAGAATTGTCAGTCATTAAGAGATCTGGTGGTTTCAAAATTTTAAGTGGTCAAGATCCAGGTTTATACCTCGATCCTCTGGTAGTCCACCGCATCGGCTCCGCGTTCGGAATCGAGAGCGGTTTTTGTGTTTTTATAAGAGACACGTATTAGATAGGGAAAGAGTTCCCGTATGAAAAGAGAAAAAGGGGTTATATCTTAATGCCTACAGTACAACAGTTGATCCGAAAGCCGCGTCAACCAAAAATTAAGCGCTCTAAATCCATGCACTTGCAGGAGTGTCCGCAAAAGCGCGGAGTCTGTACTCGTGTTTATACAACAACACCAAAAAAACCAAACTCTGCGATGAGAAAAGTTGCTAAAGTCCGGTTAACAAATGGTTTTGAGGTCATATCGTACATCCCTGGGGAAAGTCATAACTTGCAAGAGCATTCGGTGGTTCTTATCCGTGGAGGCCGTGTAAAAGATTTACCAGGAGTTAGATATCATGTCCTAAGGGGTGTGTTAGATACTCAAGGTGTAAAAGACCGCAAGCAGCGTAGATCAAAATACGGCGCGAAGCGTCCTAAATAGAGGAAATTTAAATGTCACGTCGTCACGCAGCAGAGAAACGAGTCGTATTACCAGATGCAAAGTTTGGAGATCTAGTGCTCACTAAGTTTATGAATAACTTGATGGTTGATGGAAAAAAGTCGGCTGCAGAGCGTATAGTTTATAATGCATTCGATAGAGTAGAAGCTAAATTGAAAAAAGCTCCTGTAGAAGTTTTTCACGAGGCTCTCGAATTAATTAAACCTGCAGTCGAGGTTCGTTCGCGGAGAGTCGGTGGTGCTACTTACCAGGTTCCTGTTGAAGTTCGTCCTGAACGCCGTATTGCACTTGCTATTAGGTGGTTAATAAAAGCTGCTCGCTCCAGAAATGAAAACACTATGGAGGAACGATTGGCAGGAGAATTAATGGATGCGGTTAATTCTCGTGGATCAGCAGTAAAGAGAAGAGAAGATACTCATAAGATGGCGGATGCAAATAAAGCATTTAGTCACTATCGTTGGTAAGTTTAGGAAAGAATAGAACCCATGGCGCGTGATTTCCCTTTAAACCGTTATAGAAATTTTGGTATTATGGCTCATATTGATGCAGGGAAAACTACCTGCTCAGAGAGAATACTTTATTATACTGGAAAGTCTCATAACATAGGCGAAGTTCATGATGGTGCGGCTACCATGGATTGGATGGAGCAAGAGCAGGAGCGCGGAATTACCATAACGTCTGCGGCTACAACAACTTTTTGGGAAAGAACTGAAGACGGCAGCACGACTGACACAGAAAAGCACCGTATGAATATTATAGATACTCCTGGGCACGTTGACTTTACAATTGAAGTAGAAAGGTCTTTAGCGGTTTTGGATGGAGCGGTAGCAGTTTTGGATGCAAACGCTGGCGTCGAGCCTCAAACAGAGACTGTTTGGAGACAGGCTGATCGTTACAAGGTCCCTCGAATTGTTTTTGTTAACAAAATGGATAAAATTGGTGCTGATTTTTTAAACTGTGTAAAAATGATTAAAGATAGAACAGGAGCAATACCAGCACCTGTGCAACTACCTATTGGGGCAGAGACTGAACTTGAGGGCGTTGTTGACTTAGTTACCATGGAGGAGTGGGTTTGGACTGGTGAAGATCTTGGGGCAACATGGGAAAAAAGACCTATTCGAGAATCTCTTCAAGAGAGTGCAAACGAGTGGCGTGCGAAGTTAATTGAAAATGCTGTAGAGATGGATGATGACGCTATGATGGCGTACTTAGAGGGGGAAGAGCCTAGTGTTGACACACTCCGGTCTCTAATACGTAAGGGCACTCTATCTATGACCTTTGTGCCTGTTCTTTGTGGTTCAGCTTTTAAGAATAAAGGGGTTCAACCGCTACTAAACGCAGTAATTGATTACCTCCCTAGTCCACTGGATGTTGTTGACTATATGGGCTTTAAGCCAGGTGATGAGACAGAGACAAGAGACATTGCTCGAAGTGCTAACGATGAACTACCGTTTTCAGGTCTCGCTTTCAAAATAATGAATGACCCTTTTGTTGGTACGTTAACTTTTACAAGAATTTATTCTGGAGTTCTTAGTAAGGGTGATACAATGTTAAACTCCACTAAAGGCCGAAAAGAGCGCGTAGGTAGGATGATGATGATGCATTCTATAAACAGGGAAGAGATTGAAGAGGCTTTTGCGGGAGATATAATAGCATTAGCAGGTCTAAAAGATACAACAACTGGTGATACATTGTGTAATGACAAAGAGCCTGTGGTATTGGAGACTATGACATTCCCGGACCCTGTTATAGAGATTGCCGTGGAACCTAAAACAAAAGTAGACCAAGAGAAAATGTCTCAGGGTTTAGCTAGACTGGCTGCCGAAGATCCTTCGTTCCGAGTGGAGACTGATATTGAATCTGGCCAAACGATAATGAAAGGCATGGGCGAGCTTCATCTGGATATTTTAGTTGATCGATTAAAGCGTGAATTCAAAGTTGAAGCAAATATTGGTGCGCCACAAGTGGCTTACAGAGAAACTATTGGGCATGAGATCGAGCACAGCTACACACACAAAAAACAGTCTGGAGGGTCTGGTCAGTTCGCTGAAGTTAAAATGGTTATATCACCGACGGAGCCTGGGGAAGGGTACTCTTTTGAGTCTCGCATAGTAGGCGGTTCTATACCCAAGGAGTATATACCAGGGGTAGAAAAAGGTATTAAGTCAGTAATGGACAGTGGTCCACTTGCCGGGTTCCCTGTCATTGATTTCAAGGTAGCCTTGGTTGATGGAAAGTATCATGACGTAGATTCTAGCGTGTTAGCTTTTGAGATTGCTGGACGTATGGCGATGCGTGAAGGATTAAAAAGGGCTGGTGCTAAGTTATTGGAACCTATAATGAAGGTTGAGGTAGTAACGCCAGAAGAATACACCGGTGGAATAATTGGTGATCTAACCTCGCGGCGAGGACAAGTACAAGGACAAGATACCAGAGGAAATGCAATAGCAATAGATTGTTGGGTACCTCTTGCAAATATGTTTGGATATATTAACACGTTGAGATCAATGTCATCTGGTAGGGCAAATTTCTCAATGCAATTTGATCATTACGAACCAGTTCCACAAAGTATAAGTGAAGAAATTCAATCAAAATACGCATAATAAATTAGTTTAATAAGAGGATTTGATAATGGCTAAAGAAAAGTTTCAACGTAATAAACCGCATGTTAACATTGGTACGATCGGTCACGTAGATCATGGTAAGACTACACTAACGGCAGCGATTACAAAGTACTTTGGAGAGTTTCAGGCATATGACTCAATTGATGCTGCGCCGGAAGAGAAGGCACGTGGTATTACGATTTCCACAGCGCATGTTGAGTATGAGACTGAAGCCCGTCATTATGCGCATGTCGATTGTCCTGGTCACGCAGATTATGTTAAGAATATGATCACTGGTGCAGCGCAAATGGATGGAGCTATTTTAGTTGTGAACGCGGCTGATGGTCCAATGCCTCAAACACGTGAACATATTTTGTTGGGTCGACAAGTTGGTATTCCAAAAATGGTTGTGTTTATGAACAAAGTTGATCAAGTGGATGATGATGAATTACTTGAGCTTGTTGAGATGGAAATCCGAGAGCTATTATCTTCATATGAGTACCCTGGTGATGATATCCCTGTTATTTCGGGTTCAGCTTTGGCTGCTATGGAAGGTAGAGACCCTGAAATTGGGGAAGAAAAAATTAAAGAGCTGATGGCAGCTGTAGATGAATATATTCCGACACCTGTCCGAGCAATTGATCAACCGTTTTTGATGCCAATTGAAGATGTGTTTTCAATCTCAGGACGTGGCACTGTTGTTACAGGTCGTATTGAACGTGGTGTTGTCAATGTTGGAGATGAAATTGAGATTGTTGGTATCCGTGATACTACAAAAACAGTTTGCACCGGTGTTGAGATGTTCCGCAAACTTCTAGATTCTGGACAAGCGGGAGATAATGTTGGAGCTTTATTGCGTGGAGTGGATAGAGAAGGGGTCGAACGTGGACAAATTTTATGTAAACCTGGATCAGTAAAACCACACCACAAATTTACAGCTGAAGCGTACATTCTTACAAAAGATGAGGGTGGCCGTCATACGCCATTTTTTGCGAACTACCGTCCTCAGTTTTACTTCCGAACAACTGATGTAACGGGATCAGTTGAGCTTGCGGCGGGTACTGAAATGGTGATGCCTGGAGATAATGTATCATTCAAGGTGGCATTGCTAACTCCGATCGCGATGGAGGATGGATTAAGATTTGCTATCCGTGAAGGCGGTAGAACAGTCGGTGCGGGTGTTGTTTCAAGCATCATCGAGTAAAATTAATAAAAAGGATCAAAAGAGGTTAAGATAATAAATCTCTTAAAATTCTATTGTCCTGAAAGGCTGATAAAATGGCGGCAAAAAGCCAAACTATAAGAATAAGACTGAAGGCGTTCGATTATAGAGTGCTGGATGCGAGTACACAGGAAATAGTTAGTACTGCTAAGCGCACTGGTGCAGACGTTAGGGGACCAATTCCAATGCCTAACCGAATCGAAAAATTTACTGTTCTACGTGGCCCCCATGTGGATAAGAAGTCTAGGGAGCAGTTTGAGATTAGGACTCATAAAAGGCTTTTAGATATTGTTGACCCGACCCCCCAAACTGTGGATGCGCTTATGAAGCTGGATCTTGCGGCGGGTGTCGATGTTGAAATTAAGGTATAGGGAGGGTTAATGATATGTTGCGCTCCGGTGTAATTGCAAAAAAAGTTGGTATGACACGTTTGTTCATGGAAGATGGTAAGCAGATTCCTGTAACCGTTTTACAGCTAGACAAATTAGAAGTTGTAGCAAACCGTACTACAGAAAAAGATGGGTATTCCGCTGTCCAATTGGGCGCGGGGACTGCAAAAATTAAGAGAACGTCCAAGGCGATGAGAGGTCATTTTGCGATAGCAAAAGTAGAACCTAAAAGGAAGATTGCAGAGTTTAGAGTTGCTGTAGAAAACCTGATTGAAGTTGGCGAAGAGATAACTGCAAACCATTACTCTGAGGGTCAGTACGTTGATGTTTCTGGTACTTCTATCGGTAAGGGCTTTGCTGGAGCGATGAAGCGCCATAATTTTAAAGGCCTAAGGGCGTCTCACGGTGTTTCTATTTCTCACCGTTCCCATGGATCTACTGGACAATGTCAAGACCCTGGAAAAGTATTTAAGGGAAAGAAAATGGCAGGGCACATGGGTGCGGCACGAGTTACTACCCAAAACCTACAAGTAGTTAAAACCGATGTTGATCTTGGTATAATTATGATCAAAGGGGCCGTTCCTGGTTCTAAAGGTGGTTGGGTGACTATTAAAGACGCCGTGAAAAAAGATATTCCGGATAATGTTATTTATCCTGCTGCTTTGCGATCCTCAGCTAAGGATATTGAAGAGGTTGTGAGTGCTCCCGAAGAAATCACAGAAAAAAATGCTGACGTCGGTGCTGGTAATGGTGAAAATCAAGTAGCTGGTGGCACAGCTCCTGACGGAGGTAATAAAGATGAAAGCTGATGCAATTGATTTAGATGGAAAAAAAGCAGGTTCAGTTGAATTGAGTGATGCGATATTTTCACTCGATCCCAGAGTTGATATATTGCACAGGGTCGTTAGGTGGCAGAGAAATAATGCTCAGGCCGGTACGCACAAGGTAAAAACTCGATCAGAAACTTCGTACTCTACTCGGAAAATTTATAAGCAAAAGGGTACAGGTGGTGCTAGGCACGGTAGTAGAAGTGCACCGATTTTTCGTGGTGGTGGTGTCTATAAAGGGCCTACGCCTAGGAGTCATGGTCATGATCTTCCGAAAAAAGTTCGAAAGCTCGGCCTTATGCATGCCTTATCTGCTAAAGTTGCAGCGGGAGAATTCGTGATTGTTGATGTGTCTCAGCTAACAGATATGAAGACTAGTCAACTAGCAAAGAAAATAAAAGAATTGGGTTGGAAGAGAGCTTTGGTTATTGATGGAGTTTCTGTAAACCAAGACTTCGCTAAAGCGGCTAGGAATATTACAGGTCTAGATATTCTTCCGTCAGTTGGTGCTAATGTTTATGATATTCTAAAACGTGATACCTTAGTGTTAACTAAAGAAGGGGTTGCGGCAATGGAGGATCGACTTAAATGAAAATGAAAGCCGAATATTATGACGTAATACGAAACCCGATCGTTACTGAAAAAGCTACAATGGCTTCAGCGTCGAATGCAGTGGTTTTTGAAGTCTCGATGAGCTCAAATAAAATTGTTATAAAAGAGGCGGTCGAAGCGCTTTTTGGAGTTAAGGTAAAGGCGGTTAATACTTCGATTACTAAAGGTAAGGTAAAGAGGTTTCGTGGTCAACTTGGTAAGAGGAAAGATAGAAAGAAAGCGTACGTGACGTTAGAAGAAGGCAATACTATTGACGTCTCAACTGGGCTTTAAGTTAAATAGGTAACCCTCATTGGCTAGTTTTGGCTGATGAGATAATTTCAACAAGACCTTGATAGGGTCGCAATTAAACGGAAGACAGAAAGCATGGCATTAAAGTCGTATAAGCCGACCACGCCGGGCCAACGAGGGTTGGTTCTGATTGACCGTTCGGAACTTTGGAAAGGCCGCCCACTTAAATCCCTTACAGAGGGATTAATGAAGAATGGTGGTCGTAACAATACCGGACGAATTACTATGCGTCGTAAAGGTGGAGGTGCAAAGCGTCTCTATCGTATAGTTGATTTTAAAAGAACAAAATTTGATATGGTCGGTGTGGTTGAACGTATTGAATACGATCCAAATCGGACTGCATTTATAGCGTTGATTAACTATGAAGATGGAGAGCGAGTTTATATTCTGGCACCTCAAAGGTTAGGGGTGGGTGATAAGATAATAGCTTCCTCAAAGGCAGATGTTAAGCCAGGTAATGCGATGCCGTTCTCGGGACTACCTATTGGAACAATTGTTCATAATGTGGAACTAAAAACAGGTAAAGGTGGGCAAATTGCGAGAGCTGCTGGCACTTACGCGCAATTTGTTGGGAGAGATGGAGGATACGCTCAAATACGACTGTCTTCTGGTGAGCTTAGGTTAGTTAGGCAAGAATGTATGTGCACTGTTGGCGCCGTGTCAAACCCTGACAATTCGAACCAGAATCTTGGTAAGGCTGGTAGGAATAGAAATAAAGGGATTAGACCTTCAGTTCGCGGAGTTGCTATGAACCCGATTGACCACCCGCATGGTGGTGGAGAGGGACGTACTTCGGGAGGCCGACACCCAGTCACTCCTTGGGGAAAGCCTACAAAAGGTGCCCGTACTCGTAATAAAAATAAGGCCTCAAGCAGGTTAATATTACGTTCACGTCACGCTAAGAAGAAGGGTCGATAATATGTCTAGATCAGTTTGGAAAGGTCCGTTTGTTGATTCTTACGTCTTGAAAAAAGCCGAAAAATCAAAAGAAAGTGGAAGAAATGAAGTTATAAAGATTTGGTCAAGACGATCGACTATTTTGCCTCAGTTTGTTGGCTTAACGTTCGGAGTTTATAATGGGCGAAAGCATATACCGGTCGCTGTCTCAGAAGATATGATAGGTCAAAAGTTCGGAGAGTATTCACCAACAAGGACATATCACGGTCACACTGCTGACAAAAAAGCGAAGAGGAAGTAGATCATGGGTAAAGAAAAAAATTTACGTAGAGTTGCTGATAACGAGGCAATGGCTAAACTTAAAATGCTTAAAACTTCTCCGCAAAAGCTCAATCTTGTTGCTCAACTCATTCGTGGCAAAAAGGTTGGTAAGGCTCTTTCCGATCTGACTTTCTCTAAGAAGAGAATCTCGGATGATGTAAAAAAATGCCTACAGTCTGCAGTTGCAAATGCTGAAAATAATCATAATTTGGATGTCGACGAGTTGGTTGTTGCAGAGGCCTATGTTGGCAAGAATATTACATTAAAACGAGGTAGGCCAAGAGCTAGAGGGCGTTTTGGAAAATTATTGAAACCGTTTTCGGAGCTAACTATAAAAGTCCGTCAAACTGAGGAGCAAGCTTAATGGGGCAAAAAGTAAATCCAATAGGGATGCGCCTTCAAGTCAATCGTACTTGGGATAGTCGTTGGTATGCCGACTCAAAGGATTTTGGAAATCTATTGCTCGAAGATATAAGTATTAGAAATTTCATTAAGGAAGAATGTAAGCAGTCTGGTGTAAGTAGGATAATAATTGAACGTCCACATAAGAAATGTAGAGTTACAATTCATACAGCTAGACCAGGTGTTATCATTGGTAAAAAGGGTGCTGATATCGAAGGTCTGCGCAAGAAAATTGCGAACTTAACAAAAAGTGAGTTACATCTAAATATAGTTGAAGTGCGTAAGCCCGAACTCGACGGTCAACTTGTAGCTGAGTCTATTGCTCAACAACTAGAAAGGCGAGTATCGTTTAGAAGAGCTATGAAAAGAGCTGTTCAGAATGCGATGCGAATTGGAGCTCTAGGAATTAGAGTTAACGTTGCAGGAAGACTTGGTGGAGCTGAAATTGCTAGAACGGAATGGTATAGAGAGGGACGTGTTCCTTTACATACATTGCGGGCAGACATTGACTATGCGGCCTCTGAAGCGATGACAGCTTATGGTATAATTGGCATAAAAGTATGGATTTTTAAAGGCGAAATTATGGAACATGATCCGGCTGCACGGGACCGTAGACAACAGGAAATTCAAGATGGTCCGGCGCCACGTGGTGCTGGCGGACGTCGGTAAGGGAGAGGTCTAATGTTACAGCCAAAGAAAACAAAATTTCGTAAAATGCATAAAGGCCGAATCCACGGCGAGGCAAAAGGTGGTACATTGGTATCTTTTGGTACTTATGGGTTAAAAGCCACAGAGCCAGAGCGTATTACAGCTCGGCAGATAGAAGCAGCAAGACGGGCCATGACCCGGCATATGAAACGGCAAGGCAGAGTTTGGATTAGAGTTTTTCCAGATCTTCCCGTTACATCTAAACCTACAGAGGTGCGGATGGGTAAGGGTAAAGGGTCTGTAGACTTTTGGGCGGCTAAAGTTAAACCCGGAAGAGTGATGTTTGAGATTGACGGGGTCACCGACTCTGTGGCAAGGGAAGCTCTTAGGTTGGCCGCAATGAAACTACCTATCAAGACGAGAGTCGTCATTCGTGAGGATTGGTAGAATTAGTAAGATTTAATAACTGAATTAAGACTTAATGTATTGCTCTATGACAATAAATGAATTAGTCGGGGCATTCTGATGAAGAGGATTAGGCGATGGACGCCAAGGAATTGAGAGAAAAAACTAGTGACCAACTGAATGAAGAGTTGGAAACCCTTAAAAAAGAGGGTTTCAATCTTCGCTTTCAACAGGCAACTGGTCAAGTTGAGAACACAGCTAGAATGCGTCAGGCTCGAAGAGAAGTGGCACGAGTAAAAACGATTATTAACGAAAAATCCGCCAAAGTTGCGGTAGAATAAGGGACATACTAAAATGCCAAAGCGTATCCTTCAGGGTAATGTAACCAGTGATAAAAATGAACAAACTATTACTGTTCAGGTGGAACGTCGTTTTACACACCCTGTACTAAAAAAGACAATTCGGAGTTCAAAAAAATATAGAGCTCATGATGAAGGTAATATATTTAAAGTCGGTGACATGGTACGCATACAAGAGTGTGCGCCTAAGTCGAAATCAAAGCGTTGGGAGGTAATCGCGGAGTAAGCGGTTCTTGCCACTAATCGAAACCCTGAGAGAAATTTTCAAAGGTCGGGAGAAAAAATAAATGATCCAGATGCAAACTAATCTGGATGTAGCTGACAACTCCGGCGCACGCCGAGTTCAGTGCATCAAAGTACTAGGCGGATCTAAACGGCGTTATGCGTCGGTAGGTGACGTAATAGTAGTTTCTGTTAAAGAAGCGATCCCTCGTGGAAGGGTAAAAAAAGGCGATGTTCGTAAGGCCGTGGTTGTTAGGACTGCCAAAGAAGTCAGAAGAGATGACGGCACGGCGATTAGGTTTGATACAAACGCCGCTGTAATCTTAAATACTGCTAATGAACCAATAGGAACTCGTATTTTTGGTCCAGTTGTCCGAGAGTTAAGGGCAAAAAACTTTATGAAGATAATTTCTTTGGCTCCGGAGGTTTTGTAAGATGGCTGCAAAGTTAAAAAAGGGCGATAAAATTATCGTTTTAGCTGGGAAAGATAAAGGCAAAGAGGGTGAGATAGCTAAGATAAACCCAAGTACTGGAAAGGCAATTGTGGAGGGTGTCAACATTGCGATTAGGCATATCAAGCAAAGTCAGAATACTCAGGGTGGAAAAGTACCTCAAGCAATGCCAATTCAGATAAGCAACCTTTCATTAGTTGATACTAATGGAAAAGCTACACGGGTCGGTTTCAAAATTACTGATGGAAAGAAAGCCCGCTTTGCCAAGACAACAGGAGATTTGATCTGATGTTGGATACAGAAAACTATACCCCAAGGCTTAAGGCGCTATATAATAGTGTGATCAGAGCATCTTTGAAAGAAGAGTTCTCATATAAAAATGATATGCAAATACCTGGCTTACAGAAGATTGTTCTGAATATTGGCTGTGGGGCAGAAGCGGTTAGGGATACAAAAAAAGCAAAAGCAGCTCAACAAGATTTAACGGCCATTGCCGGTCAGTTAGCCGTTACAACTATTGCTAAAAAATCTATTGCAGCCTTTAGGGTTCGTGAAGATATGCCTTTAGGGACAAAAGTTACATTACGGGGCGACCGTATGTTCGAATTCCTTGATAGGTTAATTACTGTCGCTATGCCGCGTATCAGAGATTTTCGAGGTGTTTCTGCGAAATCTTTTGATGGAACTGGCAATTATGCAATGGGAATGAAGGAACATATAGTTTTCCCTGAAGTAGATTTTGATAAAGTAGATGAAATATGGGGGCTGGACATAATAATTTGTACCAGTGCCACTACAGATACAGAAGCAAAGAGCTTGTTGAAGAAATTCAACATGCCTTTCAACAATTGATCCGCTGGAAGGACTAGACATATGGCTAAGAAAGCAATGATTGAGAGAGAAAAAAAGAGGGCAAAGCTTGTTAAGAAGTATGCTTCTAAGAGACTTGCATTGAAGACAATCGCAGATAATAGAGACCTCCCTATGGAGGAGAGGTTTTCGGCACGATTGAAACTTGCAGAACTTCCTAGGAATGGCTCGGCGACTAGGCTTCATAACCGTTGCCAAATAACAGGAAGGCCGCATGCTTATTATCGAAAATTAAAGATTAGCAGAATTGCTCTACGAGACCTTGGTTCTAATGGACAGATACCAGGTATGGTAAAGTCGAGTTGGTAAGGGAACGCAGGTATGAATGATCCAATAGCAGATATGCTTACACGAATTCGTAATTCTCAAATGCGCGGAAAATCGATAGTAATGTCACCAGATTCAAAGCTTAGAGCTTGGGTTCTAGATGTTTTAAAAGATGAAGGTTACATCAGAGGTTATGAAAAAAAATCTGACAGTAGCGGATTTCCCGCTCTTGAAATTAGTTTAAAATATTATGACGGCGTACCAGTAATTCGCGAAATTAACAGGGTTTCCAAGCCGGGACGACGCGTTTATGTTGGAGCAAAAGATATTCCTACGGTTCGACAGGGGCTTGGATTATCAATTGTGAGCACTGCTAAAGGAGTTATGTCTGACGCAAGTGCGCGATCTCATAATATTGGTGGTGAAATAATTTGCACGGTCTTCTAGGGAGAGTTTAATGTCACGAATTGGAAAAAAACCGGTGGACCTTCCGACAGGAGTGTCAGCATCTTTGTCCGGTCAAACAATATTAGTTAAGGGACCAAAAGGTGAGCTATCATTTACGGCTACAGATGATGTGACTGTAAAAATATCAGATAGTACTGTGGTGATAGAGCCAAGGGGTAGTTCGAAGAGAGCACGCCAGCAATGGGGTATGAGCAGAACTATGGTGTCAAATTTAGTCACTGGAGTCTCATCGGGTTTTAGAAAACAGCTTGAAATAAATGGAGTTGGCTACAGAGCGCAAGTGTCTGGAAATGTATTAAAGCTTAATTTAGGGCTTTCTCATGATGTGAACTTTGAAATACCGGAGGGTGTTAACGTTACAGCACCGAAGTTAACAGAGATAGTTGTTGAAGGAATTGATTCTCAGTTGGTAGGCCAAGTTGCTGCCAACATTAGAGCTTGGAAAAAACCTGAGCCCTATAAAGGGAAGGGTATCAAATATAAAGATGAGTACATTTTCCGTAAAGATGGTAAGAAGAAATAAGGAACTCAGGTATGGCTAATAGTAAAAGAGATTTGTTTCTAAAACGTCGTTTGCGAGTTAGAAACAAGCTAAGAAAAGTAAATGTAGGACGTGCTAGGCTTTCTGTATTTCGTTCTAATAAGAACATAAGCGCTCAGTTGATTGATGATGTTGCAGGAAAAACATTGGTTTCTGCCTCTTCACTGGAAGTTTCGTTGGGTGAAGTTGGTAAAAATAATACTCAGGTTGCAACCGCTGTGGGTGTTGCTATTGCCGAGCGGGCAAAAAAGGCTGGTATTAAGGAAGCATATTTCGATCGTGGTGGATATCTATTTCATGGGAAAGTCAAAGCGTTAGCTGAAGCTGCTCGTGAAGGTGGATTAAAAATTTAAGGAGAAGACGGATGGCAAAAGAACCAGGAAATCGAGGCCGTCGCGATCGCGAGGAAAATCCGGAGTTTTCGGATCGCCTCGTTGCGATCAATAGGGTATCAAAAACTGTTAAAGGTGGTAAAAGGTTTGGTTTTGCTGCTTTAGTGGTTGTTGGTGATCAAAAGGGGCGTGTAGGGTTTGGTAAAGGGAAAGCAAAAGAGGTTCCCGAGGCAATTCGTAAAGCAACCGAAGAAGCTAAAAGGCAGTTGATACGAGTTCCATTGAAAGAAGGCAGAACTCTTCACCATGATGTAAATGGCAGGCATGGTGCTGGAAAAGTTGTAATGAGGACGGCACCTCAGGGAACCGGAATTATCGCAGGAGGTCCAATGCGTGCGGTGTTTGAAATGCTTGGTGTTCAAGATGTTGTGGCAAAGTCAATAGGATCACAGAACCCTTATAACATGGTGCGAGCTACAATGGATGGACTTAGAGATGAGTCAAGTCCTCGTATGGTTGCGCAGAGAAGAGGAAAGAAGGTTTCTGAAATTCTTCAAACGTCTTCGAAGGTTGTGGCGACTGAATCACTGGCAGAAGTGTGAGGGTATGATGGGAAAAAAAATTGTAGTCAAACAGATAGGTTCACCTATACGTAGGCCTGAAAAACAGCGAGCTACGTTGGTCGGTTTAGGGCTTAATAAGATGCATAAAAGTAGAGAGCTAGAGGATACCCCTTCAGTGAGGGGGATGGTTAACTCTATTTCTCATTTAGTAAAAATAACTAAAGAAATAGGTTAATTTTTAGATTAAAAGGTACCGCTGGCTTTAATAACTGGTATTCGGGATATCAAAGACAGCAAAGGAGATAATAAAATGAGATTAAATGAACTCCATGATAATCCTGGCGCAACTCGGAAAAAAAAACGTGTTGGGCGTGGTCCTGGATCAGGAAAAGGAAAAACTGCTGGTAGGGGCATTAAAGGTCAAAAATCTCGATCAGGTGTAGCTTTGAATGGTTATGAAGGCGGGCAGATGCCTTTATATATGCGTTTACCTAAACGCGGGTTTAATAATCCAAATCGTAAAAACTACGCGGTAATAAATCTTGGCCTCATTCAAAAGTTTATTGATACTAAAAAATTGGATGCCTCTAAAGAAATCAATGAAGATTTATTGATTGAAACAGGAATAGTGCGTCGTAAGCTTGATGGAGTAAGGATCTTGGCTAAAGGAACTGCTACATCCAAATTAAATATCTTAGTAACTGGTGCTTCTAAAGCGGCAGTTGATGCAGTCGAGAAATTAGGAGGAGTTTTAAAAACTTCTACATCTAGTGAATAATATAACGACAAGGGTAATGTTGAGTATATAAAATTGAAAATTGACATAAATTCAGAAATATAGTCTTTTTATTATTAATAGAAAAAACAAGAAAGTCTTAGTGCATGGCATCCGCAGCAGAACAAATGGCGCAGAACATGAGTTGGTCAGCTTTTGGCAAGGCGACTGAGCTTAGACAACGAATACTTTTCGCAATTGGCCTTCTTATAGTTTACAGACTTGGTACCTACATACCTGTGCCCGGAATTGACTCAGAGGCTCTTAAATCTTTTGTTGAGCAGGCGGCCTCGGGTATTGGTGGAATGCTTAATATGTTCACTGGTGGTGCGATTGGTAGGATGGGTTTATTTGCCCTGGGGATAATGCCTTATATTTCTGCATCCATTATTGTTCAGCTTATGACTGCAATGGTTCCTTACATGGAGCAACTAAAAAAAGAGGGTGAGCCCGGACGTAGAAAGATAAATCAATATACTCGTTTGGGTACGGTATTTTTAGCAACCCTTCAGGCCTATGGGTTATCGGTAGGTCTGGAAGGCTCAGGTTTAGTTACTGATCCGGGTTGGTTTTTTAGAATAACGTGCATCATCACTCTTGTTGGTGGCACGATGTTTCTTATGTGGCTGGGAGAACAGATAACAGCTAGAGGAATAGGAAACGGAATTTCTTTAATTATTTTTGTTGGAATTATCGCAGAAGTACCTGCGGCAATTGCGCAATTCTTTGCCCAAGGTAGGTCTGGGTCAATTAGTCCAGTGGTGATTATAGGGGTATTCTTAGTTGTTATAGCTACCATTACCTTTGTGGTGTTTATGGAACGGGCTTTGAGAAAAATCCATATTCAGTACCCAAGAAGACAGGTAGGAATGAAGGTATATGACGGTGGTGCATCAAACTTACCAGTTAAAGTTAACCCCGCTGGTGTTATTCCAGCAATTTTTGCTTCCTCCTTACTTCTTCTGCCAACAACATTAAGTACTTTCTCGGGGACTCAAACTAGCTCTGTTATGTCAACAGTTTTAGCTTACTTTGGACCTGGCCAACCTCTTTATCTTCTGTTCTTTACTGCGATGATAGTTTTTTTCGCGTACTTTTATACCTTTAATGTTTCATTTAAACCTGAAGAGGTTGCTGAAAACCTTAAGAGCCAAAATGGTTTTGTGCCTGGGATTCGACCGGGAAAAAGAACTGCAGAGTACCTTGAATATGTTGTTAATCGTATTTTGGTGTTAGGGGCAGCTTATCTTGCTGCTGTATGTTTGCTTCCTGAAATATTAAGATCGCAACTTGCCATACCCTTCTACTTTGGTGGGACTTCAGTTTTAATTGTTGTGTCTGTTACTATGGATACAATTCAACAAGTCCAAAGCCACCTTTTAGCGCACCAGTATGAGGGATTAATTGAGAAGTCCCAGCTCAGAGGTAAAAAAAGAACAAAACCAAAACCCCAGAGACGATGAATGAATATTATCTTTCTTGGAGCACCTGGAGCTGGTAAAGGAACTCAAGCACGTAAGCTAGTTGCCGATTTTGGTCTGGTTCAACTTTCAACTGGTGACATGCTGAGAGAATCACAGAGCTCTAATACTGAAATTGGTAAGAAAGTAGCCTCCATAATGAACCCTGGTGAGCTTGTTTCTGATGATATTGTAATTTCTTTAATAAAAGAACGTCTGTCCAACACTCTTGCAAGAGGTTTTATATTTGATGGGTTTCCCAGAACAATTGGTCAAGCAGGTGCATTGGATACACTTCTTGATGTGCATGGTACCAGTATTACAGCAGTAATCGAAATGAAGGTAGATAACGAGGCGCTGGTAGATAGAATTACTGGGCGCTACACTTGCGCCGAATGTGGTGAAGTCTATCATGAGAGCTCAAGACCACTTCTGCCTACTAGTGTTTGTATTAAATGTGGTTCAGTTAAACTAAAAAAGAGAATTGACGATAATGAAGAAAGTTTACGGACTAGGTTAGATGAGTATAATAATAAGACTGCTCCATTAATAGAGTACTATTTAAATAAGGGAATTCTCTACTCTGTTGATGGATTAGAGGAGATCGAAGTGATCAATTCGGCTATCAATAAGATTTTATTGAAATAACTTAAAACTGCGCTTGACGATACTTAAAAAAAACCCTAATCACCCAACTCTAAGACTACATGAGGTTATTAAATAAAAGAATATTACCTCTAGAAGTCTAAGAAGCTTTCGATCCCTAAGAGGGTGGAGAGATAGTTGTGAAAAAAGATTCTGGTGTTACGGAATCGCGACAGGAAAGGAAAATCAATTTGGCACGAATAGCTGGCGTAAACCTGCCCGATGGCAAACGAGTACCTATTTCACTGACCTATATAACAGGTATAGGAAATACATCTGCAAAAACAATATGTGACGCAGTGGGGATTGAAGCATCGAGGCGAATGAATGAGCTGACGGATAGCGAAATTCTAAAAATAAGAGAATATATTGATGCAAACTTCGAAGTAGAGGGAGATTTGCGTCGTGGAATTCAAATAAATGTCAAAAGATTAATGGATTCTGGTTGTTACCGCGGACTTAGACACAGAAGAAACCTTCCTGTTCGCGGTCAAAGAACTCACACAAATGCTCGTACCCGCAAAGGACCAGCAAGGGCTATAGCAGGTAAGAAGAAGTAGGGGATCAGAAAATGGCAAGAGATAAGGTAAGGGCTAAGAAGAAGGCTCGAAAAAATATCGCGGCGGGGGTTGCACATGTAAACTCGTCATTTAATAACACTAAGATTCTAATCTCTGATGTTCAAGGTAATGCAATTGCTTGGTCGTCAGCGGGGACAATGGGATTTAAAGGCTCCAGAAAGTCTACCCCTTATGCTGCTCAAATGGCGGCAGAAGATGTAGGGCAAAAAGCACAGGAACATGGGGTAAAGAGTCTTGAAGTTGAAGTTCAAGGACCTGGATCTGGTAGAGAGAGTGCTTTAAGGGCACTAGCCACGTTGGGATTCCAAATATCATCTATTCGTGACGTGACACCAATGGCCCACAATGGTTGTCGACCGCCTAAGCGTCGACGCGTTTAATCATTAAAGACTCTGTATTTTCCCCGAAAATATTATGAGTAATCCAATTTAACCTCGGGTGTCTTTGTTTTTGGACATGGAACAAAGACTAGTATGGAGGAAAAAATATGATCCACAAGAACTGGTTAGAGTTAATTAAACCAAGTCAACTAAGCGTAATCCCTGGTAGTGAACCGGGTAATAAAGCTACTGTAGTAGCTGAGCCATTAGAACGAGGCTTTGGTTTGACATTAGGAAATGCTTTAAGGCGTGTTTTAATGAGTAGCTTGCAGGGCACTGCTATAACAGCAGTTCAAATAGATAATGTTCTACATGAATTTTCTTCGATCTCAGGTGTAAGAGAAGATGTGACAGATATCGTTCTAAATCTAAAGGGTGTTGCAATTTGTATGGAAGTTGAGGGCCCGAAAAGGCTTACAGTGACTTCAAAGGGACCTGGAGTGGTCACGGCAGCTGATATTTCTGAGAGTGCTGGGGTTGAAATCTTAAATAAAGAGCATGTTATTTGTCATCTTGACGATGGAGCAGAGCTTTCAATGGAATTAACATTAAATAATGGGAAAGGGTATGTTTCAGCCGAAGAGAACCGCCCTGATGATGCTCCAATAGGGTTAATTCCTATTGATGCTATCTTTTCTCCAGTGAGGAAGGTGAGTTATGATGTCCAGCCAACTCGTGAGGGTCAGGTCCTTGATTATGATAAGCTCACTTTAAAAGTTGAGACGGATGGTTCGATTACTGCAGATGACGCCGTTGCTTTTGCTGCCAGAATATTACAAGATCAACTCTCTATCTTTGTAAACTTTGATGAACCAGAGAGCGAAAGTGCTCAAAATGATGAAGACGAATTAGAATTCAACCCACTGCTCTTGAAAAAAGTGGACGAGTTGGAGTTGTCTGTGAGATCAGCTAATTGCCTAAAAAACGATAATATTGTTTATATAGGGGATTTGATTCAAAAAACTGAAGCTGAGATGCTTAGAACACCAAACTTTGGTCGGAAATCACTTAATGAAATTAAAGAAGTTTTATCTAGCATGGGTCATCACCTAGGTATGGATATTGTTGATTGGCCTCCAGAAAATATTGAGGAGCTTGCTAAGAGATTTGAAGACCACTTCTAAGTGTAACAAATGTCCACAGATGTGGAGACTTATCGGGTAATAATACCCCAAGGAGAGCGCTTCGACACGCATCGGTGGCGCCAGACAAAGTATAAACATAAGGAATAAGATTATGCGTCATGCAAGAGGTTATCGCCGTTTAAATAGAACACATGAACACCGCAAGGCATTGTTTAGTAATATGGCGGGTTCATTAATAGAGCACGAACAAATTAAAACCACATTACCTAAGGCAAAAGAATTGAGGCCAATTATAGAGAAGATGATTACGTTGGCCAAAAGAGGAGACCTACATGCCCGTAGGCTTGCTGCATCTAAGTTGAAGCAAGACGCTTATGTTGCTAAACTTTTTGATATTCTTGGGCCAAGATATAAAGATCGTCAAGGTGGATATGCTAGAGTACTAAAGGCGGGTTTTAGATATGGCGACATGGCACCAATGGCAATCATAGAGCTAGTCGATAGAGATCCAAATGCAAAAGGATTAGCTGACAAAGAAAACATGAGCAAAGAAGAAGCTGAAGAAGTTACAGAATAGCGAAACAAGTGCATAAAAAAATCAGCCTGCGATTTCGTGGGCTTTTTTTTTGTTCCTTTCAGGAATTATAATTTTTTATGTTCCCTATTAACTTGGATTTAGCTAAGTTAAGTAAAAACCTTTATAAGAATTATATATAATGTCTGATTTATTTAACCAACAACAACCTGAGATATTGGCAACAATTAAACGACCTTTAGCGGACCTGATGAGGCCAACCAGTTTTGACTTTGTTGTTGGCCAAGAACGTCTGTTAGGACCAAATACTACTTTAAGCCTAATGATAAGTCAGAGCGCTTTGGGTTCATTCCTCTTATGGGGACCTCCTGGAGTAGGTAAAACGACGATCGCACGTCTATTATCTACCAAATTTGAAGTACATTTTGAGCAGTTAAGTGCGATCTTTTCTGGTGTTAAAGAACTACGAAACATTTTTGATAGTGCAAAAATTAGAAAAAAAAATGGTAAGTCAACGCTACTTTTTGTAGATGAAATTCACAGGTTTAATAAATCTCAACAGGATGCTTTTCTACCCTACATAGAGGATGGAACAATAGTACTCGTGGGAGCGACAACTGAAAACCCTTCATTTTCATTAAACTCTGCTCTTTTGTCACGATGTCAGGTCTTAGTATTGGATCGGTTGTCTGTTAAAAATTTAGAACAAATTTTGAATAATATTCAAACCAAAATGAATAGTACACTTTTGTTGTCTCCAGATGCGCAGAGGGCACTGATAGATCTGGCTGATGGTGATGCTCGCTCACTAATCAACATGATAGAACAGATTTTTAGTTGGAATTTAGATAAGCGACTAGGCCGAGAGGGTTTGATTGAAAGGCTCTCCAGGCGTATGCCGAACTTTAATAGGACTGGAGAAGAGCATTTTAATCTAATTTCTGCTCTTCACAAATCGATAAGGGGATCGGATCCTGATGCGGCACTTTACTGGCTTTCAAGAATGCTAAACAGTGGAGAAGACCCGAATTATTTATTTCGTAGGCTTACAAGGATTGCTTTGGAGGATATTGGGTTAGCAGATGAAAATGCTAAACGAATCTGCTTAGAATCTTGGCAAATTTATGAGAGGCTGGGTAGTCCTGAAGGAGATTTAGCATTGGCAGAGGTAACAATTTACCTGGCGCTAGCTTTTAAATCCAACGCTGTATATACTGCTTTTAAGAATTCCAAGTCAGCTGTTGTTGATAATGGTTCACAGCCCCCACCGAAGCATATTCTGAACGCACCCACTATTTTAATGAAAGAGCAAGGTTACGGGGAGGGATACAAATATGACCACGATTATGAGAACAGTTTCTCTGGGCAGGATTACTTCCCTAACTTGATTAAAGACCGTGAATATTACAACCCGAGCAATCAGGGGGCTGAAAAAGACTTAAAAGCGAAGTTAGAATATTTTAAGTCCCTAAGAAAAACTCCAGAATCTTGACATCAGGTATTTTAGAGCAGACAGGTTGGTTATGACTTTTACATTTTTTCAAGTAGCGCTAGGCGGAGCCCTTGGAGCAACGTTGCGGTACGCAACAATGCTGGGAGCCACACGTATCTTAGGTGCAGGCTTTCCGGTAGGAACGATTTTCATAAATATCCTCGGTTCCTTCATTATGGGATTTTTAGTTATAATTCTGGATCAAAGAAATTGGCTGAACCTATATCCTTTTTTAATGATTGGGATGTTAGGCGGTTTTACAACTTTCTCAGCGTTTTCATTGGATGCGTATATGCTTTTTGAGCAGGATAATATTTTGGGGTCGGTATTATATGTTACTATTTCTGTTTTGTTTTCTATAACGGCCCTTCTTGCAGGTATTTGGTGGGGGCGTTATCTAATAATATGAGTATAATTCAAAAAATAACAGTTGGAGATGATGAAGCTGAACAGCGACTTGATAGGTGGTTTCGTAGGAGGTTTACTCATATAAATCAGAGTAACATTGAAAAAATGTGTCGAAAAGGTGAAATTCGTGTAAATGGTGGCCGTGTCAAATCAAGCACACGCGTGTCACCGGGGCAAATCATTCGTATCCCACCTCTCCCTTCTTTTGACGAGATAAAACAATTTTCTGGTCAAAAAAATATTACTAGATCTGATGCAGAAATGATTAGAAACTGTGTTATATACAGGGATGATTATTTACTGGTTTTAAATAAACCTTCTGGCTTAGCGGTGCAAGGTGGTAGTAAGCAAACTCGTCATGTTGATGGGATGACAGGAGCATTAACCTTCGACCGTGATGAGCACCCGAGATTGGTACATCGTTTGGATAAGGATACCTCAGGGGTTCTATTGCTTGCAAGAACCCAAGCAATGGCGAGTGAATTAACAAAGGCATTTAGACATCAAAATACTAGAAAGATTTATTGGGCGTTAGTTGCTGGTGTGCCATATCCAAAAATAGGTTCAATAAAGTTTGGTTTGGTTAAAAAGAAAGGGCATACTAATGATGGCGCAGGCGAAAAAATGTACTGTCTTCACCCTGATGATATTAACTCGACCTTTGGAGCAAAAAGAGCGCACACTGACTATGCAACACTGTGTTTTTTAGCACAGAGAGCATCGTGGATGGCTTTAGTTCCAGTGACTGGACGGACACACCAGCTTAGAGCACATATGGCAGAGCTTGGGCACCCAATAGTTGGGGATGGAAAATATGGAGGATCTGGTCAAGATAATTATGGAGATGGTTGGGGGTCTGGTTTGGGGGATGATATTAGCAAAAAAATGCACCTTCACGCGCGATCCCTTACAATTCAACATCCAGTTACGGGTTTAGAGTTAGTTTTTTCTGCACCGTTGCCAGAGCATATGTTAAAAACATGGAATTACTTTGGCTGGTCAGAGTCTGATGTACCTTTTGACCCTTTTGATGTTAATGAAGAATGGCAATAATGAAGTTAGTAGTGTTTGATGTCGATGGGACATTGATTGATAGTCAGGCTCATATTTCTAAAGCGATGAGATTGTCCTTTGAAAGGCACGGCTTGCCTGCTCCGGAGATGAGTCAAGTAAGGTCCATAATAGGGTTATCTCTTGTTGAGGCTATCCAAAAAATAGTGCCTGAAGGCTCTAAAACTCTCTATAAAAAATTAATTGACTCGTATGTTGAGTGTTTTATATCCCTTCGGGAAAGTCCAGGATATGAGCCGTCACCATTATTTTACGGTATTAGAGATCTTTTGGATAGGTTATCAATCTCTGGGACATATTTATTGGGCATCGCGACGGGGAAAGGTCGTAGAGGGTTAGATTATATTATAGAGTCACATTGTCTTGGTGGTTATTTTTCGACGATACAAACAGCTGATAACCATCCCTCAAAACCTAATCCGTCAATGCTTTATTCAACTCTTGATGAAACAGGGGTATTCTCGAAAGACGCTGTTATAATAGGTGATACCTCGTATGATATGGATATGGGAGAGGCAGCTAAGTTTCATAGGATAGGTGTCTCCTGGGGTTATCACAGTTCAGAAATTATGATGCCAAAGTCCGATTTTTATGTAAGTTCTCCTGCTGAAATTGATGGTATTCTAAAAAGCATTTGGAATGATACTTGACATGGTTGAATGGGCTAAAAAAAGATTTTGGGAGACGGTATCAACTGTGTGTGTGGATGGTGCTAGTCTGTATAAGGTCTACTTAGATAAGAGGTTATTAAACACGCCAAATAAGAAACCTTTGATTTTACCGACTAAAGAGATGGCTGACCATGTAGTTTTTGAGTGGGAAAGTCAGGGGGATAAAGTAGACCCTTTAACGATGCCTTACACCCGCTCCGCCAATTCATCTATTGATAAAGTGGCCCCACAAACTGATGAGATAAGGAAATTAGTTACGGATTATGGGGACAGTGATCTTATCTGTTATCGGGCAGATAAGCCCAAAGAGCTTGTGAGACGCCAAGAGAAAATTTGGTCGAACCTCGTTTTATGGTCAGCGTCAGATTTAAATGCACCTCTTAACATTTTTGAAGGTGTTGTATATGCACCGCAGCCTAGTCAAAGTATTTTAGAGTTTGAGAAACAAGTTTCTAACTTAAATACTTTTCAACTTTGTGCTCTTTATGATTTAGTCACAATATCTGGGTCGTTGGTACTTAGTCTTGCTGTAATTAAGAATTTTTTGAATCTAGATAATGCCTGGTCAGCTTGCCAAGTAGACGAAGACTGGCAACAAGAAAACTGGGGTATAGATGAAGTTGAGAGTGTAAGGACACTTAATAGAAAAACAGCCTTTTTCCATGCTGCAAGTTTTTATAAAGTTTCTTAAGCAATTGTGGCAACTATTAAGATTTAGAGAGAATGTGAAGGTTGAAGTTTCAATTTTATTTTATTGCGCTCTCATGTGTTGATATTATTTCTTAATTTTCTTGACCTTTCAAATAAAACCTATATTTAGTTGGGCCTTGGCGGATGCATCTGCCTAAAATAAAAGTTGGCTCGGGAGGGCTAAATAAATAGCCCGACATGGGCATCAAATATAGGAAGAGACAATTATGAAAAAATCACTATTTATAGGCGCTTTACTGGCGTTAGGGATGGCTGCTACTACTTCAGGCGCTAGCACCTTAGAAGAAGTTAAAGCTCGAGGAACGCTTAACTGCGGAACAAGTACTGGTGTGGCTGGATTCTCATTACCGGATGCTAACAATGTATATCAAGGGTTTGACGTAGCTATTTGTCGTGGAATCGCTGCGGCGGTTCTTGGTGATCCAATGGCTGTTGAATTTGTACCAACAACAGGTAAAACTCGTTTTACAGCACTTTCTTCTGGCGAAGTTGATGTGTTGTCAAGAACAACAACATGGACTTTTTCACGTGATGTTGATCTGAAAATGGATTTCCACGGTGTTAACTATTACGATGGTCAGGGCTTTATGGTTCCAAGATCTTTGGGTGTAACATCTGCAAAAGACTTGGATGGAGCTACAGTTTGTATTCAAGTAGGTACAACTACAGAGTTAAACCTTGCTGACTTTTTTAGAGTGAATGGTATAACTTATGAGCCAGTTCCAACTGAAAAAAGTTCAGAGTCTCGTTCTCTTTACCAAGCAGAAGCTTGTGACGTCTATACTACAGATGCTTCAGGTTTAGCTTCTGCAAGGTCTACTTTTGCAGATCCTTCTGCTCACGTGATCTTACCAGAAATCGTTTCAAAAGAGCCTCTCGGTCCAGTTACTCGTCATGGTGATAACCAGTGGGGTGACATTGTTCGTTGGACTCTAAATGCTCTTATTTCGGCTGAAGAGCTTGGCATTACCCAAGCTAACGTAGCAGAAATGGCAGCTGCTCCAACAAACAATCCTGAAATCAACAGAATGTTGGGTACTGAAGGTAACCTAGGTCCTATGCTAGGTCTTGATAAAGATTGGGCGCACCGTGTTATTGCAGCAGAAGGTAATTACGGCGAAATCTTTGAGAAATACCTTGGAGTTAACACTCAAATTGGTCTAGAGCGTGGTTTGAATGCTCAGTGGACAGATGGTGGACTTCTTTATTCACCACCATTTAGATAAAATCTAGTCTATAGTTTAGGGCGCAGTTTTACTGCGCCCTAACACTAACTAAAACTTTTAAAGTTTTGGCTAAGATAATTATTAGCCAAAAGCTTAAAGGTATTTACTAAAAAGATTGGATAAAACTTACCGATGGCCCAACATCAAGACTTTAAGAAGCCTACTTTTGAATTATCGATGCTTCTATACGACACAAGGTATAGATCGACTTCATTTCAAGTAATAGCTCTGATACTCTTCTTCAGCTTAATATGGTGGCTGGTGAATAACACCATGAGCAATCTGGCAATAACAGGTAAAGATATAGATTTCTCATTTTTAGTACATGAATCTAATTATGACATAAATCAAAGACTCCTTGAATATGATTCAAGATCCTCTCATGGACGTGCGGCTGTCTTAGGTGTTCTAAACACCTTAGTTTTATCTGCAATCGGTTGCGTTACTGCTACAATTTTAGGGGTATTTGTTGGGATAGCACGGCTATCAAAAAATTGGATAGTTGCACGAATAATGACTGTTCATATCGAGATTTTCAGAAATGTTCCTCTATTGTTGTGGATACTTCTGATAATGTCGATGGTGGCACATAGTTTTCCAGTACCTAAACATTTTAGGGGGGCAGACCCAATTGCTACGATGAAGCTATTTGATAGTGTAGCTTTGACTAACAGAGGTTTTTATATCCCTGAGCCACTATTCTCTAATGGTTTTGGAGACATGGGTTTTTTCTCAAATAGCTTCTATATAAGTATAGATTTAATAGTAATTTTAGCAATTTTTATCGGTAGTATTTGGGCCTCTGGAAAAATAAAGGCACGGGCAAAACGCATTCAAGAAGAGACTGGGATTAGGCCAACGACGTGGTACCTGAGGTTAGGGGTAATCTTTATTCCGACTATTCTTTTATTGGTATATTTGGGTTTTTATTTAGGATACCCCGAATTAAAAGGGTTTAACTTTAAGGGAGGAATTCATCTTAGGAACTCACTAATAGCTCTGTGGATTGCGTTGTCTCTTTATACGTCAGCATTCATAGCTGAAATTGTGAGGTCAGGTATCTTGGCTGTCTCTAAAGGTCAGACAGAAGCTGCAGGAGCTCTAGGTATTAAACCTAACGTAATAATGGCTCTAGTAATTCTACCTCAAGCTTTAAAGGTTATTGTACCACCACTTATCTCTAACTACTTAAATCTGACTAAAAACTCTTCACTAGCTATAGCAGTAGGTTATATGGACTTAACTGGTACTCTTATGGGGATAACGTTGAATCAAACAGGCCGTGAATTGGAAACACTTCTATTAGGGATGTCAATATATCTAACTATCTCTCTTTTAATCTCAGCGGTGATAAATTGGTACAATCGTAGAAACGATATGGTGGAGAGATAGTATGAGGAATGTGTCTTTTGTTAGATCTGAGATGTTGGCTGAACAAACACCACCCCTTACTTCTATTGGTTTTATTGGTTGGGCAAGAGAAAATTTGTTTAACGGTTGGTTCAATAGCATTCTAACCGTCATATCATTATACATAGTTTATTCTTTTCTAAGTTTCCTTATTCCGTGGGTATTAACGCCGACATGGAAAGCAACGAGTTTAAACGAATGTCGAGAGATAAACACAGCTCTAACTGGGCATCATAGTGGCGCCTGCTGGGGAGTAATAACTGAACGTTGGCCGCAATTTATTTTTGGGTTCTATGATAGAGATATTTTATGGAGGCCCATACTTGTATTTGTATTATTTTTAGCAACAATAGCACCAATACTATTCGAAAGGGTTCCAAGGAAACTGTTTCTTCTTGGTCCAGTATTCCCATTTTTGGCAGTTTGGCTTTTATGGGGTGGCTCCATCTGGTCGCCAGTTTTTTCTTTTCTGGGATTAGTTCTTGGGTATTTAGTTTGGAGATCTTTAAAAGAAAGAGTGAACGCAGTCATTCTATTGCTTTCATCGATTGGTGTGCCAATTATATGGTGGATGTTTTTAACGGAGCCGGCTTCTGGACTGTTGGCTGAAATAATCCCCTATGAAATTCAGGTTTTGCCGAGTAGGGATTTTGGCGGACTTTTACTGTCTTTGACGATAGGGTTAACGGCAATTTTTTGTTCCTTACCTATAGGCATATTCTTAGCTTTAGGTCGTCAATCCGATTTATTGATTGTAAAAGTTCTTTGCGTATGGTTCATCGAATTCATACGGGGAGTTCCTTTAATTACCTTATTATTTGTTGCATCAACATTACTTAATATTTTTATGCCCCCAGGAACGAATTTCGATATCATTATGAGAGTAGTTATAATGGTCACGCTCTTTTCTTCAGCTTATATGGCTGAAGTTGTACGCGGGGGTTTGGCAGGGTTGGACAGCGGACAATATGAGGCAGCGAATGCGCTCGGTTTTTCTTATTGGAAAGCCCAAAGATTAATCATTATGCCTCAGGCTTTAAAGATTTCGATACCAGGGATTGTCTCAAATTTCATTGGTGTTTTAAAGGATACAACATTGGTGTCTGTGATAGGACTCTTTGATCCAATTGGCCTAACAACAGTTGTTCTTGCTGATATGCGATGGAATGGTGTTTACTGGGAACTGAACGTGTTTGTAGCCTTATGTTTCTTTGTGTTTTGTTTCTCAATGTCCCGCTACTCAATGTATTTGGAGCGAAAGCTTCGTAAAGAAAATTAAGGAGGCCTAATAATGGCAGAACTATCAAAAGAAAAACTAGCTCGGGCAGAAATGCTGTCAGCTAATGAGGATGCTATTGCAATTTCAGAAATGAATAAATAAAATTTCGCATCTGGAGCTGTACCAACAAATTCATTTTCTATATGATTTATTTGTGTCATCTTAATTTCTTCAAATAGTGGATTTGAAATAGGCTTCACGGGAGTAATTGGATTAGTAGTATCAGCTTCCTTAATTGTCAGGACTTGATTAACACTTGTCCCTTTGATTATCTGTAAGTTTCCTTTGGGCCAATAAACATGGACAGAATCTACATAAGTCACGGAATCAAGTCCGAAATGCAGAATGGGATCTACCGATGACTGGAATCCTCTGACAGGGTATTGTTCACGAATAATTAGCTCACCCTTGGCAAAGACAATGACCCGCGCTCCAATTGCAAAGCGATTGTGATCCTTTCCTGAAAGCTTAATTTTTAAATAAAATTCTCCTTGAAAGCCAATATTAGTTATTTTAAATGATCCTGTCATGGCTCTTAACTGAGTAGCTAAATTACCGTTTCCGTTGATATATTTTCCTTTATGGCTTAACTTTATATTGGAGACAAAGTTAAGTTCACTTCTTAATGCTATATTATTTAATGTATTTTGTTTTCTCCATGATGATTTGCTAAAAAAGAATAAGCTATGTGTTAAACTTACAGATAAAGCGTTCACATCAGAACTATATCCTTCTCCATAATCTGAATGCAATATTGAGCTACCTATCTGTATACCTATACCTTGATGGGTATTTTGTGATATTGATGAAGAAATGTTAAAAACAAGTATTGATAGTATTACAATAAATTTGTTTTTAAAAATTACAAACTTGTAAAACTGAAAGTTTGGACTGTGGCTTGTGCGAACAAGCCGACTGTTTTTGGACCAAGGAGATTAAAATCTCTCAACGCATCAGGCGCCTGGAAAGACAGAACAAATGTCGCTTATTTTGCACAATTGCCACAGATGTACACCGGCCTCAATGCCAGACAACAAATTCCATGGACTGAGTTTGTAGAACAATACACATATCCAAAAGTCTTTTTTGATATAAAAGAAGAAAACACAGAACGCTCAATTGCCTCTTGCGTAGGCGAAGCACTTGATAATGAATTTAAAGATTTAGGACAGGACATTCTAGATGATGTTTTCAGTATGGGAGACGCCGTCGCCTATATGTTTAGACAAGCAGTTTGTAGAGGAGATATATCAGATAGTATAAAAGACGATGAGTTGATGGGAGCAGCCCTAGGCCCAGATGGTGTTGATCCCACCAAGGTCTTCGCCATGGCCCAGGAACAACGATATAAAAAATTAGAATCAAGCCAAAACACATTTGTCATCTTATGTGTGGCCGTACTTTCTTCATCAACTCAGTGGGGCCCACTTAAAAGTAAATTATCTGATATGTTCCAGTTAGGAATATTCAGAGTTAAAGAG